>Ga0224555_1000553_pt1 | contig 56908 bp, 47 predicted proteins | sample 714S23034metaG_FD_180687 | JGI IMG/M metagenome (GOLD analysis project Ga0224555, IMG submission 180687) | Peat soil microbial communities from Stordalen Mire, Sweden - 717 S2 30-34 | ecosystem: Environmental > Terrestrial > Soil > Wetlands > Peat | place: Sweden: Norrbotten County, Stordalen... | reverse complement strand
GCAGCCGCGATCGCGGCAGAGGACCCTTCCTGGCGAACGGGCACCCTCCGGCGACGAGGCGACTGAGGACCGTTCGTGGTCGCCCGCCGGGCAGGAATCAGTTCTGCTCAGTGTTTAGGAACGGTTCCAGTCGCGCGTGAAGGCGGACGTGCAGTTCCAATCAGACTGTTCGGAAGCGTCACCGAGTCGGCGTCGCTAACCAGGGTGCTGGTCAGCTTCGGCTGATGAACACTCGCCAGGCGAGTGCACCGTTGGGGTCGATGTTGACGTCGATCTTGGAGGCTTCGATCGAATCCACCTGCCACCCATCACGGAAGCTCGCCTTGATCTCGTCCTGGGTAACCCGCCTGGGTCCCCAGTCGCCCGGCTGGCGGTCACTGAAGCACAGCATGTAAATGCGGCCACCTGGCGGAAGAACTGACCGAAGACTGTCGACGTACTGGACACGGTCATCGTCCTCAAGGACATGAAAGAGACCACAGTCGAGCACGTTGTCGAACTGTTCGTTGAGGTCAGATAGTTGAAGGGCGTCCCAAACGAGGAACCGGGCGGTCAGGCCCCGGTCGCGGGCTTTGCCTTGCGCGATGGCGATCGCTGTCTGGGCCGTGTCGATGCCGGTGGCCTCGTGGCCGAGGCGAGCGGCCATGAGGGCATGCTCTCCGGTCCCACAGCCGACGTCGAGCACTCGACCGCGCAGAGCCCCTCCCTCAGCAAGTTCAAGGAAAGCAGGCTGAGGTCGGCCGATGTCCCACGGGGGTGTGCCGGCATAGGACCCATCGAAGTCCTCGTGCCTCGGTCGAATCGGACCCGGCACACCGTCGAGTGCCCCTGTGTCGTCGCTCATGCACGTTGTGTATCACGACGTGGCCCGGTGGCAGCTCGCACCCATGCCGCACCGTCCCACAGGGTCTGAATAGCCTGACCGTCACCGTGATCGCTCCCGGCGTCTTACCTCCCAGGGATTCCTGGGCATATTTCAGTTGTTACCCAGGCCTGGTTGCATTCGCCCATCGGTCTACTGGTCACCAGGGTCAGCACAGAACGTGGGACCGAACATCGGTTAGTTCCTCACAGACCGAGGAGTCGGCGCGGAGGCGGTCATATGACCCTGAACGGCGTTCAGGTCAGGAGGGCAGCGTCGTCGGGGAGCTCGAGGTGGCATTCGAGCCCCTGCCTCGTAATTGAAGTAGACCCCACCCGCTGTCGCGTTGTGGGATCCAACCAGGATTCGGGCGGCAGACCTGCCCCACCCGACGTACACCTTCGGACGAAACGTTCGTCCTTCTCGGTCGTGGAGCACGAACACGCTGTCGAACAGTTCTCGAGCCAACGTGAGTCCTTGGCGAGTAGCTCCACCCTCATCGATCCCGACGATCAGCCGCGTGTGGCCGGCCCCGGTGCTAATCGTGTCAAAATGACCCCGCAATCGGTCCCGTCTTGGAATTTTCGATGGTCGATCCACGATTCGTCGAGGAGACCGGCGTCCCTCAGAGCTGGATCAGCGTCCCAACCTCATGGAGTTGACACCAAACGAGTTTGAGAACCTGATTAGGAACGGGATTCAGAAGGTGGGCTTCGAAACTCGCCAGACTCGCCCGTCGCGCGAGGGCGGGGTCGACTGCGTTGCGTACGATCCTCGGCCGATCCTCGGTGGCAAGGTTGTCATCCAGGCGAAGCGGTACAAGAACACGGTGGGTGTGTCTGCCGTTAGAGATCTTTCGGACCTGTGCACAACGAAGGAGCCTCCAAGGGAATCCTCGTAGCTACTAGTGGCTACGGGCAAGCCTCGTTCGAGTTCGCCGAGGGCAAGCCGCTTGAACTACTAAGCGGCTCAGCCCTCTTGTATCTATTGTCAGAGCACGCCGTCATTGAAGCCAGGACCGAGCCGCCCGAGGACTGGGTCGACCCTGTCGAGCAGTAGAACACGAGCGCGAGCTAGAGACCCTCTGCAGGGAGGGCGATACCATGTCCGAGGGATCCAGCCGCGATAAGGCGGCCAGGCTGAGAACGTAGTGATCCACAAAGCGACAGGCGAAGTGACGAGACAACAACTCGTCACTTAGCGACTATGAGAGTTTCCTTGGCCGAAGTTGAACCCTTGAAGTTCGCGCTGCCGCCGTAGGTGGCTACGAGGCTGTAGGTGCCCGCCTTGAGCCTCCTGGCCGAGAGACTGCACGAGCCCTTGCCAGCCTTCAGCTTGATCACGGACAGCATCGTCGTCGAGGCCTTGATCGTCACCTTCCCGGTCGGCGTTGTGCGGGAATCCTGCGGTGAGACCGTGACCGACAGGTGCTCGACCTGCTCGTGTCCGTAGGCCACCTTGGCGACCGAGAGCTTGAGGATGGTCTTGGAGGCGGCCGGCGGCGAGTAGGTGAACGCGTAGCCGTTCCCGTCCAGCGCGGCGCAGAACCTCGCCGACGGGCAGGAGACAAGCCCCAGGCCGCCCTTGTTCGCGTCGACACTGACCGGCTTCGACCACGAGCTGCCGTTGTAGGTGAGGGCTTTGCCGCTGCCGTCCAGCGCGACGCAGAAACTCGCCGAAGGGCACGAGACGGAGCCCAGACCGCCCCCCTTCGGGTCGACGCTGATTGGCTTTGACCACGAGCTGCCGTTGTAGGTGAGGGCTCTGCCGCTACCGTCCAGCGCGACGCAGAAGCTCGCCGTCGGGCATGAGACGGAGTTCAGCCCGTTCTGGTCGATCCCGGCAGGCGATGACCACAGGGCGCCGTTGTAGGTCATGACGTCGCCGTACGTGTCCACCGCGGCGCAGAAGTTCCCCGACGCGCATGAGACCGCCTGCAGCTGGCCCGGGACGGCGGTTCCGTAGGCCAAGGTGTTCATGTCGTTGGCCTCTATGACGCCGGAGTCGACCTCGTCGGGTGACGACCAGGACTTGCCGTCGTAGGTGAAGCCGTAGCCAACGCTGTCCACCGCGGTGCAGAAGCTCGCCGTCGGGCAGGAGACGGAGCTCAGCCAGCCGTCGATCTCGTCGAGGTCAGCGAGGCCAGGGTCGATCTGGTCCGGTGACGACCACGAGCTGCCGTTGTAAGTGAGGGCGTTGCCGTTGTAGTCCACCGCGGCGCAGAAGCTCGCCGTCGGGCAGGAGACGGACTGAAGGCCGCCGTCGTTCGGGTCGATGCTGTCGGGTGACGACCACGAGGCGCCGTTGTAAGTGAGGGCGTTGCCGCTGTGATCCACCGCGACGCAGAAGCTCGCCGTCGGGCACGAGACAGAGGTCAGGCCGTTCCCGCCCGAGTCGATCCTGGCGGGCGACGACCACGAGCTGCCGTTGTAAGTGAGGGCGTTGCCGTGCCAGTCCACGGCGGCGCAGAAGCTCGCTGTCGGGCAGGAGACGGAGTACAGGTAGGCCCCCGCGATGATGCTGTCGGGCGACGACCACGAGCTGCCGTTGTAAGTGATGGCGTTGCCGACATTGTCCACGGCGGCGCAGAAGCTCGCCCTCGGGCACGAGACGGAGGACAGGCCGTTGGGACTCGAGTCGATCTCGTCAGGTGACGACCACGAGCTGCCGTCGTAGGTGAGGACGTAGCCGCGAAAGTCCACGGCGGCGCAGAAGCTCGCCCTCGGGCACGAGACGGAGGTCAGGTACTTCTTTGCGTCGATGCTGGCGGGCGACGACCACGAGCTGCCGTTGTAGGTCATGACGTTGCCGTCAAAGTCCACCGCGGCGCAGAAGTTCACCGTCGGGCAGGAGACGGAGTCGAGATCATTCCCTCCCGCGTCGATGCTGACCGGCTTTGACCACGAGCTGCCGTTGTAGGTGAGGACGTTGCCGCTTTGATCCATCGCGACGCAGAAGCTCGCCGAAGGGCAAGAGACGGAGCGAAGACCGTCGCCCTTCGGGTCGATGCTGTCGGGCGACGACCACGAGCTGCCTTTGTAGGTGAGGGCATTGCCTTTGCCGTCCACCGCGGCGCAAAAGCTCGCTGTCGGGCAGGAGACGGAGTACAGACCGTTCTGGTCGATCTCATCGGGCGATGACCACGAGCTGCCGTTGTAGGTGAGGAAGTCGCCCATCCTGTCCACGGTGATGCAGAAGCTCGCCGTCGGGCACGACACGGAGTTCAGGCCGCCTCCGCCTCCGTGTAAGGGGTCTATCAGCTTCCCCTGTGACCAACCCGACGCAATATCGGCGGCCGGCGAAGCCACCACCGTCGACGGAAACTCGGCGACTATCGCCGATGCCGCTGCCGACAACAGCACAACGGCAGCGCACAGACGAACGGCGGTTAGTTTCGGCATCGCACCTCCTCGTGGTTGGGAACCTCGATGAACAAGAGCCAGGTGACCGTTACGATCCACGCTGCCAGCGCGACGACTGGTGAGGTGCCGAGCCTGCTGGCACATGCGGTCAAGCGGCGGGTCGCTCCCTTCAAGGGGAATGGTGTGGCGTAGGCCTGCTCGGCCTGGACGAGGCCAGATGGCCGGCTCGACTGAAGACACGGCTCGTACGCTACGGGGACCCGCGGTTTGGCGCGCGGACCACTTGGGATTCGACGCCTGCCACCGATCGAGCCCTCTGGCTGTGTCAATTTGGACGCGCCCCCCTAGTTACACGGAGCTTTGGCGACCCACCGTTCCCGCGTCATGAATGATGCTGCTGATGCAAGATCCGCACAAGAGGCACGTTTCTGACGAGACTGTCAGCACGCCTGAAGCAATGACATTTCACAGCGGCCCGTCGTGATGGCCCGACGACGCTCGTGCGTCCGCATCTCGCACCTCTCCCGCGGCTCACTGCGCGGCATACTCCGCCGAGCCGTCTCCTGCCTGTGGGCGTGACCGCCGGACGTCTCGTCACGAGAGAGCTGCCAGGTTCATCTGACGCCGACAAGCTCACTCACCGCGTCCCAGGTCGACACGTGCGGTGCCCACTTCCCACGCCTGATGCCCGAAGCGGACGCCTTGCAGCAGCCCGCCGCCTCGGCGATGTCCATAAGCTTGAAGTTCGCCAGCCCACGGAGGATCTCCCGCCGAAACAGCTCCGGGTCGTAAATCACACCGGGATTGGCAGCGTCCCACTCCACCTGCGCACGCTTACGGACTGCGGTGGCAGCACCGCGTCGTCTCCTGGTCTCAAGCTCGTGCGCCGGGTCGGCCCCGATACACGCCTCGCATTAGACGTGGCGAGGATTGGTGACGGCTCCGCCGCAGCCAGGGCAGGTCCACAACGGGAGCGCATTCGTTGTAGCCGGCTTCTGCAATTAACGCTCTGGAGCTGTAGGCACCGCGCCCGAGTCGAACCAGTACCAAGGAGCAGCCACCGCCGTGACAACTGAACCCGTTTGCTGCTCTGCCAATCTCAGTGCATCCACCTAAAGTTGTTGGCCTGGTTGGTCACGGACCAGCCCCACGTCTCCTGCGCCTATCCAGCGAAGCCGCGCAACTAAGAATTAATAGTCACCGGACCGTCGAGGACGGCCTACCCAACACCGGCAGCACCAGGCACCTCAGCTCACGGTGTACGTTGCCCGATAGTCGGCTAAGCCAGAGGAGGGGCTGAGCGTATCGACCTCGAGAAGGTAGGTGCCGGGCTGTAGCGGCGACGAGGCGGCTACCTTGACCGTGATGGCGTTCTTTTTCACCACCGGGTCACTCAGTGCCGCTGACGCTCCCGTTGGATTGCCCGACCGATCTGACGGAAAGAGATTGATTTCCACCTGCGTGTCCGCCGGAAGGGCGGCCGCGGCCGGGAAAGTCACCGTGAATGTCGTCGCAGTGGATATTCGGCTGCCGGGAGCCGGGCAGATCCCCGCTACCTTTGGGAACCAGCCTTGGTAGGTAGTGGCGTGCAGACTGCCGCACGACCCAGGCGGCGTGCCACCTGCGGGTGGCCCAGCACGCACGGTGTACGTCCCCTGGTAGTAGACGTCACCACCGGCGCTGTTGGTCGCGATGACTCTGAGCGTGTAAGTGCCCGACGTCAGCGGCCACGACGGGTCGACGGTGACCGTGGCGGCATTGCCGTGCACCACCGGATCGGACAGCGCAGCCTCTCTTCGCGGCTCACTCAGCAAGATGACGAGGTAAGCCTGCGCGGGCAGGCGGGCCCCGAAGGTCACGGTGATGATCGGCTTGGTGGACATGGGCGTACCCGGAGCCGGGTCAATACCGATGATGTCGGGGATCCCCCGGCTGCCCAGCGCAAGAGGCAGACCGTCGGTGACCGGCGGAGGCACGGCCTTGTTGTCACTGCCCCGGCCGAGGCCCAGGGTCACGGCGCGATCGACGTTGTGGATCCTGTCACTGATCGAGGGGGTGAGGGAGGTGACGAGGCCAGGGCGGAACGAAACTGTGGCGGCGAGGGGCACCGCGGTGACCGAAGCCCCGGTGGTTGTGAGCGCGGGCAACGCGGCACTTGCGGTGCTTAGCAGAGCGAGGCCAGCCAGGCGGAGCGGTCGCAGGCTAACCATATGCTCGTCCTTTCATCGTTTCCAACAGTCCAGCTATGGGGGCCTTGGCGGTCACGGATACGCCTCCATGGCCCGGAGCGTCAAGGTGTGCCCGAGCTCGGGGGGTTCTTGAGCTCGAGCGACCATGACCCTTCGAGCTTCGTGGTCAGCCAGCCTCCAGTGGTGGGTTCCGGGGGTGGGACATGTCCTTTGAGGACGTACGGATGACTGGGATCTATCGTGCCCTTGAAATCCCAGCTGTCGACGCTCAGGGTATCGGTGCCCGGAGCGCCCGCGCTTGGATCCTCCGGCTTGATGCACGGCGCTTTGGAAAACGCCGTGTGCTTCTTGGTGGTCGTGGTCTTCGACAACACGTCATGCCTAAGTATGTAGATCGTGTACTTCCCGCTGTGCTGGTCAAAGCCGATGCTCACAGGGGCGGCCCATTCGTCCCCCGCTGTCGTCAGCACCGTTTGCGTGACCGTATCGGTCAAGTTGTCAAGAACTCCGTGACACGAGTCCAGGTAAGCCTCTTTGTTGCTGGTCCGGCTGTAGTTCGTCGACTCGTACACAATTTGCGCGGTCGGCAGGCCGACGTAGCTTGACTGCCGCAGTTTGGGCGGCATGAGCGAAATGTTCTCATAGATGTGTGTCGTCACCGTTATCGTGCCCGAACCTAGGCCGTCCGGACCCGTTGCTGCCATATGGGATTCGCCCGTGATGTCCTTCTCGATAGTTATTGATCCGTCCCAGTAGGAACGGCAAAGCCCGACGTTCAGGTTGTTCACCGCCGCTTTGGCGAGGTCCCCGACATCTCCCCCACCTCGCCCGGTGACAGTGTTCTTGTCCACCATCTGCCCCGTCTTCGAGTCCATCACGGCCACTGTCACGCCATACTGGTCGCCCACCTGCGTGTACGACGCTATGACCATGGTTCTCGCGCCCAAAGCGTTTGCGGCGCTTTCGAGCACGCTGGCCTCTTCCTCCGGAGTGGTGGCGCTGAGGAGCTCTTTCTCTTTTAGAAAGCCCAGGACCGCCCCGAGGCCCGCAGAGGAGTAGACCGCGGCGCACGGGTACTTGGCGAGCAATTGCGATTCCACCTCAGATTGGATGAAATGGCTGAGAGCAGTCGCCTCACGCGGGTCCGGGGTGCCGTGGCCCGTGACAGGTGCCACGTAGACCTGGTCCCCGGCAGCGGTCGCGCTAGCAGATAATGACCTGCCGAACGGCGGCGCCGAGGACAGGGTGGCAAGCACTACTACCGTACATACCAGGGCTCCAGCCCATCGGCCTCTCGTGCTCATGCTCACGCTCGCTGCTCGTGCTCTAGACACAAACTCGACAAGTCGACACACTACAGCGGGTCGCCGCGGGTGTACAGGAGAAGCGGCCAGTCGCCCACGGAGACCTGCTGTTCGTCGACCAAGTCAACAACGTCGTGGAGGAGGCAACGCGCCGACGGGCTCTTTGTGGTCGCCGAGAACGGTAATCAAGGGCCGCGAACGCCAGGCCCTGCCACCAAGTCAGTCCTCGACGGGCCGGGCGCGGTCGTACAGGACGCCCACGGTGAGCCCCGTCATCGCTGACAATGGCATCAGCGCCGTCGAGAAGGTGCCGTTCTGACCCACCAGCCGGTCCGCACTTGCACGCCGAGGTGCGGGGGCTGACTGCCGTCGATTGCGCGCCCGTCGGCTCGGCCACAGCCGATTGACCCTATTCCTTAGCTTCGGGCCATGTCCGTGTCGCCGGTCGAGGCGGATATTTGGCCATGAGTGCGGCGTTTGTCTTCGAAGGCAGCTCCGCCCGTAAAAGGGCGGCTCCCTCAGGAGAAGAGACGACCGTCCCGGGATCGAGGCCGAGGAGCGTGCTCACCGGGCGGCCCTTTCGAACAGCACATCCAGGGACTCTTGGCTGTAGCCGGGCGCAGGCGGTGGCACTCGGCGCTCAGTTGCCTGGCGGACCTGGTCGCCATAGTGGGCGAGCACCCGACGGACGACGTCTTCTTTGCGCGGGGTCAGATACACCTGGGTCGTCGAAAGCCGGGCATGGCCGAGAACCCACTGCACATCTGTCAGTGGCAGTGCCGGGTCTTCGGCCATGCGGTAGGCAGCCGTGTGGCGCAGCGCATGCAAGCTCGCCGAAGTCCCCGCTAGATCGTTGGCCCGCGCGAACATGCGGTGGGCGGCTTGGTAGTTGAGGGGGCGGAACGGACGCCGCAGCGTCCAGAACACCGGCTGGCGGCGCCCTTTTGCCACCAGGCCTTCGATCTCGAGCTGATAGAGGCGTAACCAGACGAACGCGTCGGGCGAGGCCGGGAGCTCTTGGGCCTCGCGGCTTCCTTTTCGCAACACCGTGATCAGCTGGCGGCCGGGGTCGACCCCCCTTGGGTCAAAGACAACAGCTCGGAGGCTCTCGCGCCTGTAGAGACGTAAAAGGCGACGAGCGCCCGGTCCCTGTTAGAGCAAAGGCGGGCGAAGATCTCGTTGAAGACCTCGTCTGGGATCGCCCGGGGCACCCTTGCCGGCACCTTGGGCCGGTAGCGGCCGACCCGCCCGGTCTCGAAAGGCTCCATCGGGTTGTGATGGGCGTTCGCCCGGCCTGCCCGCCGGGAGCGATCGAGGGGGAAGGGGCTCATGATCGGCCCCGTGCCGGTCTCGAGGTGGAACTCGTAGAAGGTCCTTAGGACAGTCTCGCTGTGGGCCCTCACCGAGGCTGCGTAGGGATGGGTCCTCAACTGGGGAGGCCTGGATACCTCGTCGCGCCGGCGCCAGTGCGGCCGGAGGGGCTTGCCAACAACTTGCAACGAGCGGCTGAAGTCGCGTGCCTCATCCCTCGTCGCCCGGTCCCATGGCACACCGAGGGCCCATAGGAAGCGGAACCATCGCAACAGGTCCATCCCATAAGAGCGCAGCGTCGCATCCGCGCGACCTGCAGCTTGGAGCTCGGCGAAAAACGTCGAGACCGCCTCAACAGCGACGCCGTCGGGGTCGACCAGCTCGTAGGGCATCAAAGACTCGCCCGTGGCAACCAGCCGGCCCAACTGAGGCACAGGCGTCCTCGCCAAGTCAGCCCGGTGCTCAAAGTCCGCGTCCATGGGCTGCGATGCCTAGCAGACCTAGGACGAGAAAGCTTGGATTACCAGGAGTTATAAGTCAGTTAGTTAAGTCAATAGGTGGTCGTGTACCTGGGGATCGTCCGACCTGCTAGTGAAGTGGGTGAATGACGCCGCGATGACCCCGGTGATGTCCTCTTCGACGATCCCGTTCTTGCCAGAACGCGAGTGGAACACCTCTTTCTCCGCGTAGGAGATGACGTAGTCGATCGCCTGGCGGTGACAATCCGCGATGACTTCGCGTGTCTCGTCGTCGGCGAGAGCCCAGAGGACCGAGAACGATTTCGACGGGCTGAAACAAAGATCGAAGCCGGCGACAGGGGCGCTCCCCGACCTCCTCGGAAGCGATCCGACTGTCTCGCCACTCACGGGATCGGAGCAGGCGACCAACATGTTCCAGAGGTGCTCCTCGCTCACCTGCGAGCCGGCCTCGAGCCCTTTTCCGCCGTCGAGATCCGCGAGACCGGCGCCTAGAAACACCCCAGGAGGGGTCCCCGACTCGGCGTAGTAGGCCGCGAGCGAGGACGACGGTTCCGTTGTCCCGTCGCCTCTTGCGACCGAATCGATGAGGTAGCGGAACCCGCCTCCCAGACTGATCCGGCGGATCGAGATCACGGGCGCACCTCCTTTTCGGAGGCCGCCACGATGACCGCCTCTATTAAAGAGGCACTGGGGCGTCCAGGCTATTGAGCCCGCTCCCGCCGACTCGCCTGAAGTCGCTGGTAGGGACTAAATCCATGGATGCCGAGGGTGTGAAGTCCAGAAAGGAGCTTGGGAGGAAGTGAGGTTGGTGATGGCGGAGGTTGGTGAGGGCGGAGGTTGGTGATGGCGGAGGTTGGTGATGGCGGAGGTTGGTGATCGAAGAGATGCTTGATGGAGGCGGTGGTTCGTTGGGGCCGAGATGCTTGGCGAAGGCGTGCTTGGTGAAGGCGGTGATCGACGGGAGCAGCTTCAGAAGGACCGCCAGCAGACGACTATCTCGTTCGGCCTTGAGCCGCCCTCGCGAGGAAAGCTCCCACCGAATTCCAGATCAGCGATCGTGATCTCGACGGGGACCATGGCCGCAAGCACTACCTGGATCCATTCGGGATGAGGCGGCAGCTCGCAGGCTCCAGCGAAAGGAGGCATCTCGAAACCAACCCAAATCTCCTCGAGCGTCTCGTCCTCGTTCGCAACAACCACTACTTGCACCAAGACCCCGAGGTCCAGGCGGCCAGCGATGACCCCGCGCACCTCTCGGCCGGCGGCTAGTCGGGCTTGAGCTACGAGCGCAGGTGCCTGTTCGCTGACTTGAACCACGAAGGCTCCCGCGTCCTCGAGCGACATCTCGAGATCGACGTAGTCGTGCTCGTCAGGCATCAGGGTGCCCGCCAGGTCGCGCGCCTTGAGTGTCGTGTATGCGTCGCCGCGGCTGCCCGACTCGTGCCAACCGACGCCCAGGAGCCACACGACGTCGCTGTCCTCGTCATGCCAGGTCAAGCCGCGCCATCGGCCGTGGTGCAGGTTGTAGACACTCGCCGCTGTAACCGGCAGGTTCGTCAGTTCCTGACCCCGGGGACTCTGCGACCGTCGTTCGACGAAGGCCGTGACGAAGATGTGTGCGTCTCGGTAGTCCGTGGCTGGCCGGCCGGCGTACCGTTCGATAGGCAGATCAAGATCTTCGAGCGCTCGACGTGTTAGACGAAGCTGCACCGCGTGACGGTAGCGCCCCGGTGACTCAGGGCTGATCTACGTCTCTTGCCGCAGCGCTTTGACCGAATCGGCTCGTCGCCTGGCCCGTTGTGCAGACTGTTCGTACAGATGAGAGGCGACCTGGTCGAGCTCACCGACCGAGAAAGCCTTTCGGGCTTGTTCGAACTCGGTGACGAACTCAGGACTCTGGCGAAATGAGTGCCACGCGCGTTCCAAGAGTTCCGAGGCATTGCACCCGAATAGGCGTGCGGCGGTATGAACCTCGTCGTGCACTGCTTCGGGGACTCGGACTGGGTTCGTTGCCATGGGCATCTCCTACCGTTACGGTGTAACACTGTAGCGGCTATCGCGGACCTGTCAACCCCCGGCTGATGCTCGTGAGTCGAGTCTGGATAGCCTGGATCCGCCAGTGCCTCCTATATAGGAGGGGTCGTCAGGATCCCTTCGAGAGGAGGTCCCATGTCGGCTCGCAACAGCGCACGCGTCGCGCATCGCAGGTTCTCTGTGCCCGATGCTTCCCTTCGCCATCTCGGCAACAAAGCGGTGGCGCATCTCGTAGCGCTCCGCGAACGAGAAGGAGAACATCGTGACCAGATTGCTACTCGCCGCCCCGACCGGAGGACACGATGACGACGACAATCTCTTCCCATCTCCCCCCGTTGTTCGGCATGCCCGAGGAGTCACCGTTCAACCCCGAGGACTCGTCCCCCGACCCGGTACTTCTGCTCACACCAGAAGAGGCCGCGCGCCGGCTGTCAATCGGGCGAACAACCATCTACGCGCTCATGGCAAGCGGTGATCTTCCGTCAGTGACCATCGGTCGCTGCCGGCGCGTTCCCGTGAGCGCACTGAGATCGTTCGTCGTCCGGCTCGGCGACGAGGCATCCCATGACCGGCACCCTTGGTGGTGTTGCGACGAAACCGCAGGTGAATCTACTGCTGGTTAAGATGGCGCCTCGCCGTACTCCCTCGTTTACCCCTACGACGGCAGAAGTTCTTGCGAGCGCTCAGTGCCCGCCAATCGTGATCCGTTACCCGCCGAAGAGGCGGCTCTTGCGATGCCCGAACGCTACCGACATCGGTGGAATCGCCGATCGTCTTTGCCGGAACGACATCACTGAGGAGACCAACGATGGCCCAGATCAGCACACGACGGACCGCGAACGGCGTCCGCTACGACGTACGCACGCGCATAGGCCGGCGCGTCGTCAGTCGGACGTTCAAGCGCCGGAAGGACGCAGATGCGTACGCCAGCACCGTTGAGGCCGACAAGCTCCGCGGCGGCGTGGTTGATCCGAGAGCTGGTCGCGTCACTCTCGAGGTCTGGTGCCGTTCCTGGCTCGCCAATCGCTCTGATCTCAGGCCAACGACGCGGAGCCTCTACGCGTATCTGCTGGACTCCTACGTGCTGCCTGCTCTAGGAGCGAACGAGCTCGGCCAACTGACCGTTTCGATTGTCCGGTCGTGGCACGCGTCCCTGCTTGCGAAACGCCCCGCCATCGCTCCGAAGGCGTACCAGGTGCTTCGAGTAAGCCTCAACACCGCGGTAGCTGACGGAGTGCTGTCTGCCAATCCTTGCAAGGTGAAGGGCGCCGGTACTGATCGACCAAGCGAACGGCCGGTGGCCAGCATGGGGGAGGTGGAGGCTCTCGCTGGTGCCGTCGGCGCGCGATGGCGCGCGATGGTCCTGCTTGCTTACTGGTGCGGGCTCCGTCTCGGTGAGCTTCGGGCGCTGCGGCGATCGGATCTTGACTTGCTACACCGGTGGGTCGACGTGCATGAACAGGTCGTGGACGTAGACGGGCATCTGCTGACAGGGCCGCCGAAGACAGCTGCCGGACGTCGCCGGGTTGCAATCCCGCCGCACATCGTTTCGGAGCTGGAAAGCCATCTCCAACTTTTCGTCGGGGCCGACACCGATGCCTACGTCTTCACAGGACTTCAAGGCACGGGACCTTTACCATCGGCAACGTGGAGGCGATCCTGGGGACAGGCTCGCAGTGCAACGGGGCTTGGCCACCTGCGCTTCCACGACTTACGCCATGCTGGCAACACATTGGCCGCTGCTACAGGCGCCAGCACTCGGGAACTGATGGCACGAATGGGACACGCTTCGATGCGGGCTGCGGTGATCTACCAACACGCTACGGCCGACCGGGACCAGGCCATTGCTTCGGCTCTAAGCGACCTAGCGACTCAGGCTCCAGTCCGGCAGCTCCGTCCGACAGCTGTGACCGCGCGATAAACGCGCGATGGAAGCAGTCGGAGCCGAAGACAGCCAAAACAAAAACAGTGACTGACCTGCACAGATACAAGTGGAGCTGAGGGGATTTGAACCCCTGACCCCCTGGTTGCAAACCAGGTGCTCTGCCAGCTGAGCTACAGCCCCGTTTGCTTCCAGCCTACGCGCCAGACGCGAACGGGTTGGTTGTGAGCGAGCGCATCACCCTGCAGCGTGCCGCGGAGGGCTTCGCTAGGTTTCTGGGACCGCCCAGCATCGACCCAGAAGCTCGTCAAGGAGGTGGATGACCTCGACCGCGGCGTGGTCATGCGACGTCACCCGAGTGAGCCACCGGCAGCGTCCGGATGAACCGATGTGACGCCCGACGACCCTTGATCTGACCCTGCGCAGATCGCGGGCCCCAGCCCCGAACCAGGGCGACGAGCGCGAGATCGGATGTCGGCGCGTCCGGCTACCGCGGACCAATTCTCACACCCGGAGTGCTCGAATAGGTTCTGCCTCGCGTCATCCGCAGTTCTCGGGCACGGGTCGGGACGGCCGCGCGCGGCAAACGAGAACTCTTCCAACCGTGATCGCACTCAGCTCCTGCCAGGCTCGGCTGCAACCGCTATTAGCCTTCCCGACGTGCACATGGCGAGGGTCTATTTCAATTTGCACACCGCTCTGCTCGACTGGCAGTTCGGACCCTTTCCGCTGCTAGTCCTCGCGGCCTGCGTCGCCGCGGGCGTCTGGTACCTCCGGGCCGATTGGGCGCTCGCGACTCGGGGCCGCAAGTGGAGGGCACAACGGACCGCCTCGTTCTTTGCGGGCCTACTGACCGTGGACCTTGCCCTGCAGTCACCGGTCGCGACCCTGACCGGTTCTTACTTCGAGGCCCACGTCATCCAGCATCTCCTACTCATGATCATCGCCCCAGCGCTGATGTCGATGGGTGCGCCCATGACGTTGATCCTCCAGACCTCGAGCCGGCACACCAAGACGATCTGGCTCCGAATATTCCACAGCCGGGGGTTCGCGATCCTGTCGCATCCGCTCTCGGTCTGGGTGCTCTACTACGGCGTCATGCTCGCCTTCTTCCTTACTCCTGCGATTGGCTTCGCGATGAACCACATGTGGCTCATGGACATCATCAACCTGGGCTTTCTGTTCGGCGCGACGTTGTTCTGGTGGCCGATGATCGGGCTCGACCCGATCCCCCGCTGGGGTGCCAGCTATCCCCTCCGGATCGTGAACCTCCTAATCGGTGTGCCGCTCGAGTCCTTCCTCGCCATCGCACTACTCAGCTCTCGCCAGACGATTGCTCCGATGTACAGCCTGTCGAGCACTCATGCGGGAGCCGGCGTGCTCTGGGTGCTGACGGAACTTCTCACGGTCGTCGCGGTGATCCCCATCTACTTCCAGTGGATGGCCTCGGAGGACCGCAAGACCGCCCGCGAAGACGCTCGACTCGACGCCGAGGCAGCTAGGGCGGGATCGATCGAGACCCGCGACGCCGCCGTCGGCCCAGGCAACTTGCGCGCGGGGTAGAACGACCTCCGTTCCACTACATCTTGATCCCCTCCGCTCAAAGGGCGCCGACAGTGAGCCTGGGGGGCGATGTCTACTGTCAGTATTGGCTCAATCACCCTCAGCATGGGCGACGGCACTCCAACTCTCCCCGTGTTTGCTTGGTCTCCTATAGTGACAAGTTGCGGCGGGACCGCCGCGGAGTAGCAAGTTGCAGGACTACGCCAGATCTTTAGCTCCCGAAGAGCTCCGCCTAACCATTTCCCAGGTCAGGCGGGTGCGGCACCTGTAGCTCAGCGTCTCCTGTCATTGTTCTGCCACCAATTGGGGAAACAAGAGCCGCGTCTTTGTGCAACCTGTACCAAGACAGCGGGTTGAAAGGCATAAATACTGCAGGAGCAGCACTTTTAGCAGTTTGCTGTCAACAACAACCGAAAGTCCCACACCGGATCCCCGGTGTGGGGGGGGATGCTCCGTGCCGGGACCTGTAACACGCGGGCAAAGGCGGGGGGATTCATGATGCGAGGAGTATATTGTGCATAAGAAAACGCGGAGAAATTCCGCTCTGTTGCTGCTCATGGCACCGATCATCGCCATTGGCAGCAGCGCCTTGGTGGCTGGAACCGCAGCTAGCGCGGGCGCCACAGCAAAGAAAGCCGTCAATCCGACGATCACGATCTGCGAGGCCGCTCATGGGGCATTCAGCTTCGCTCTGAACGGAAGCGCACTGACTCTTCCTAAGTCTTCGTGTGGAGTGTTCACGGCCAAGATCGGTATCAACCACGTATCGGAGGTCCGGGCGCCGGCGTTGTACCGGACCCTTTCCTCCATCGCGGTGAGCCCGGCCTCGGCCAAGGTGAGCTCGTCTCTCAAGACCGAGAGTGTGACCCTGAGGCTTGCTGCAGGTAGGTCAGCGACCGTCAAGTTCGACAACTCGAAGTTGGTAGTCGTGCTTCCCAACCCGACGCCTGTGACACCGCCTCCGACCAACGGAGGTCCGAGCAGCCCGCCTCCGAGTGGCCCGCCTGTGGTCAACTCGGACCCGGCCGCGCCGGGCAATGGTTACATCGAGGTCTGCAAGACCGCGGTTGACAGAATGGTCGAAGGTACCTTCGCGTTCACAATCACGCCAGCGAGTGGGACGGTCACAGACCTCTCACTGACACCGGTTTACGGCCAGAACCAGAGCGAGGCCTGCAGCGGCCCCATTCCGGTAGCGGCAGGCACGGTCACAGTCAGCGAGGCCACATATGGCCCCGGCTACTGGCTCGCGGGCGTGACGGCTAGTCCTACTGGCGACCTGGTATCTGTTGACCTGGCGACGCAGACAGCCAACCTCACCGTGACCGCGGGCTTCGAGACGACTGCCGACTTCGCAGACGCCACCCAGCTGAACACGATCAAGGTCTGCAAGGTTCTCGCGAACAACCTGGGCAGCCTGGCCGGTACGACCTTCAATTACAGCGTGGGCTGGACCTTCACGCCCCCGGCCGCTCTGTACCCGCCAGTTCTCAGCTACAGCGGGAGTGCGACGGTCGCTGTCGTGGCTGTGGCCGCGGCGGCGGCGCCTTTGGGCGAGGCCTGCTCTATCGTCCCTGCCGCTATCCCGGCCGGCTCGGTGGTCACGGTCAACGAGTTGGCAGGTGACCCGAACCGGGGTCCGTTCGTCACGGTGTCGAACGTGTCCATCGTTCCGTCTACCTTCGACGCCGCCACCTCGGCGACGCCTGCTACTGAGGCGGTCCTCACGGTGCCAGCCGACGGATACGCGGACGCGGTCTTCACGAACCTCCCGATGGGCTTCATCGAGGTCTGCAAGAACTTCGACCCGCGGCGGTGGAACAACCCGGACAACGTTGCGACCTTCACCGTCAATGGTGGTGCGCCGTTCACGGTGCAGGGTGGAAACTGCTCGGCCCCGATAGAGGTCCCGGCAGGAGCAGGAACGGCGACGGTTGACGAGACCATCGGGGCGAACTACTACCTCGAGAACATCTCGGCAAGCGCCGTAGTTCTCGGCCAGGGGCCGACCAATGAGCTAGTTACGGCACCGACAGTCAACCCCGCAGTCGTCAATGTGCCTTACGGCAACGTGGGGAACGAGACGGTCGTGACCTACCTCAACGGTGTGGACCCGACGTCGTTCAAGATCTGCGCCGTTGAGCCCGCAAACACGAGCAGCCAGACGGTCAGCTTCAACTGGTCGTACACCTCTGACCTGAGGGACCTTGCTCTGGACCCGAACGTCTACCAGCAGCCGTCGTTCGACCTGACGATCCCCGCCAGCGACCCGGGCGGTGTGGTCTGCTCGACAGTGATCGACGGTCCACCCCTTGTCGACCCGTGGGGTGACCCGTACGTGTTGACGTTCACCGAAACCAGCATCACTGACCCAACAGCGACAGTCACTGGGATCAGCTACCTGGGCAACGGCTGAGCGGGATCACCGACACTGGGCCTGCCTGGGTCGATCTCGATCACCCTCGGTCTTGGCACCAACGTGGTGACCTTCACCAACGGGCCTGCTCCGGTCGAGTAGTCCTAGCCACTGGCAACATCCCATAGAACGGCTCGAAGCTCGGGCCGTCGGAAGTAGGAAGAGGGCTCCCGTACTGCGGGGGCCCTCTTCACTTTCTTCGGGCGGCGCTGGCTCACAAGGCAGCGGGATGAAGCACGCTGTATCAAAGTCCCGAGATGAACGCATAGCTGCGGCGGCCTCGGTCCAGGAGAGGCCGGTTACGACCCGAGCCACGGCCGTTGCGGCGACCGCGAGGTCATGAGGCTAGGTCGCGGGGAGACCGTCCAAACCACAAAGTGGGCAACGGACCTGCAGGGGTTCTGCTCGCTCCCCGCCACGTGGAGATACCTGGGTGGGGCTTCAGCGACCAGCTCGATCGCGATCCCGGGCGGCACTTCTGCGGCCGAGGAGCTGGGGTGGACCGGTGGGCCGGCAAGACCGTCCCAACGATCATGCTGATCTCGCGAGACAGCCAAGCCACCAGTCTTGCCGCCGTCGCGGGGCTACCGCTCGATGGGCTATTCCTCAAGGGAGACCCGCCGGTGCCGGTGCTCCAGACACTCCTGGCACGACTTGACGAGCGCGAGTTCCCGACACCGGCTCCCATGACCGAATTCCTGCTCCGCCAGGGGAGAGGTGCCCCGAGCTCGGCTCCGGTCCGGCTCAGCTCGCGCGAGCAGGCCGGGCCGCAGATCGTCGCCGCTAACGCCACGAACAAGGTCATCGCGGACGAGCTCGGAATCACCGTCCACGGTGTCAACATCACGTGGCAGACCTGCACATGCACCTGAACTGCGCAAGCCGGACAGAGGCGCATCCAAGGCCTTGCGGCGGGGCGTGCTCTCGGCCGAGCCGGCGCTCCCGGTTGAACATGTTCAACAAGCCATCCCGGCAGGACATGGCGCACCACGCTGCCAAAACTCGAGACTCGCACCAACTCACCGATGACCGACACGCAGGATCTCCGCGCAGCAAAACGAGCCGCGACCTAAAGCACAACAGCAGCCGCTACGGTACCGCTCGTGGAACACTCCGACTCGGGGGCTCAGCAGTCGCTGGCGGATCTCCTGCATTTGCCTGCAGTCCAGGAGGTCACGTCGCTGTTCCGCCAGTTCATCGCCGCGGCCGGCAACGGTCATGGTGCCCACGGCATCGCAAGAGTCCTGCAACAGCACACAGGCATGGCGGTGATCGTCCAGGATCCGGCCGGCCGTGTCATCGTGGCAAGCGGCGTTGACGAACGACGCAACTCCGACGATTCTCAACCCGAGCGACCACTTCCGGACAATGCCTCTCATGCTGTCGCTGTACTCCACGGTGACAGATGGGTGGCCATCGCTTCCCCGCGAGGAGAGGTGCTCGGCGCGATAAGCCTGCTCGACGCTGCCCACCGGGCCACCGGTGTCGATCTCTTTCAGCTTGAGCAGGCGACCACAGTCCTGGGTTGGGAGATGCTGCATGACCGGAACCTTGCAGAGGCCGAGGTTGCGTCGTGGGGCGACTTCGCTACCGAGCTGCTCGAGGACTCCGATGCGGATCGCGTCCGAGCCCACGCAGAAAGGCTTGGGCATGATCTCGATCGGCCACACCGCGCCGTTTTCGCGTTGCCAACCGACCCGGTATCGCAGGACGTGCGTGACGTCGTCCGTCAGGTTGCGGCCCGTCTCGGCATCGAATACCTCGTGACATCCCGCTCACACGGAGCGGTGTTGGTCGTGGCCGAGGAGCTGGACTGGAGCGAGTTGGGCAGTGCCGTCGCTTCGCAGTGCGGAGGGAAGGTACGCGTAGGTGTGGGCGGCCGTTACCGTCTGCAGGATCTCAAGAGGTCCGTAGGCGACGCCGAGTTCGCGCTGAAACTCCCGGGCGCCACGAAGGGCCAATCGGTAGTCAGTTTCGATGATCTCGGCGTCTGGCGCCTGTTGGCACGACCAGACGCGGATGACCTGCAGAACCTCGTCACTCACTGGATCGGGACACTGATTGACTATGACCGCGAACATCACAGCGAACTTCTGAAGACCCTCTTCGCGTACCTAAACGAGTTCGGAGCACTAGAGGCCACGGCAGCCAAGCTCTTTGTCCACCGCAACTCTCTCAGGTACCGGCTCATGCGCATTGCCGAACTGACAGGCTGGGACCTGAACGACCCCGAACATCGATTTCACCTGAATCTTGCGTGCCGGGCCTGGCTGGTGCACCAGGTGCTCGACAGTCCATCACCTACGAATCTGAATCCGCGAGACACCAACGGCGGCGGCGCGACGGGACCGAGCCTGTCGAGTCGCCGCTCCGGAGCTTCGCCCGTTCCTGCTCCCGGCAAGAACAAGAAGCCGAGGCAAAGACGGTTCGGCCTGGCCTGATAGGTTCCTTTCCCTCGTTGCCTGCGAGTTGAACCTGCGCATCGTGTGAGTGGCGGCACTTGTGATCACCGGCCGACGCACGTGACTGGTCGGTGGACCCAAGGGTGACGCGGTAGCGTTTTGGAAAGAACGACTGGAGGACGAGGCACGTGGTGCCAGGGCGCCCAGACGCGGTGCCGGCGACGAGCCGGACAGCGATCACCCCTTTCGAGTCAAACACCGAGTGGTCTGGTGAAGGCGCGATCGACGCCCGGGGGGGCACGGCCGTCACAGCTGAGATCCCGGCCGTCCCAGTCGCCCCCGCGTACGGCGTGTTGCTGCCGGACGGCTCGATCTGGTATCCGGGCTCCAAGCGCAAGCTCCCGGCGCCGACCTTGCTCCGCGTGACTGTCTGGACGCTCGCTTTCTTGGTCGCGCTCGCTGGCGCTGGGCTCGTCGTGGAGCACTACCACCCGTCCTGGACAAACCCGCTGCGTCACGTTGTGGGCACGCCTGGCCAAGCTGCCAATCCCGGTACCAGCACCGTGACCACCCGCCCGCCGGCGGCCTCAACTGTGATGAAGGAGATATCACACACGTTCAACTCGGTGACCTATTCGGTACCTGGCGTCCCGTTTGTGCTGGCTATCAAGACGACGCAACGGTGCTATGTCGTTGTGAGGGCCCTCACGACCAAGACGAACCTCTTCGGCGCGACAATCGGCGCCGGCGTTACACAGTCGGTTCTGGTGCCGAGCGGTTCTAGCAGTTTGGAGGCCTACGCAGGTGGGTCGTCCCTGTCGGTCAGTTTCCTAGGCAAACCAGTCGGTACCATCGCTGTTCTCCGCTACGCCGTAACCTACAACTTCATTCCTGCAACCTCGTGAGCTACAGCCGCCCAACGGCGCCAGGCGCCGAGCGGAACATCGCACGCCAGCGACGTTTCTGGACCCGCCGAGCGGCCAGCTGGGATCACGGTGCCGGCAACAATCCAGGTCTGGTCAAGGTCGTAGAGCGTGTGCTGGACGAGGCTGACCCGTCTCCGGAGTCGTTCGCCGTCGATCTCGGCTGCGGATCAGGGCAGGTGACGCTCGCTCTCGCTAAGCGGTGCAGAAAGGTGCTCGGGGTCGACGTAAGCGAAGAGATGATCGCCCTCCTGCTCGAGAACGCGAAGCAGGAGGGCGTCTCTAATGTCGAAGGACGGGCTGTGGCGATCGAGCGTCTGGGCCTGTCGGAGAAATCGGTTGATCTGGTTGTCTCGAACTACGCACTGCATCATTTGCGCGACAAAGACAAGCAGGTCGCGGTGAATGAGGCGTTCAACTGGCTCCGCCCAGGCGGCAAACTCGTGATAGGCGACATGATGTTCGGACGCGGTGGCGACGCCAGGGACCGTGAGATCATCGGGTCGAAACTGGCCCTGCTCGTTCGCAAAGGACCAGGAGGCTGGTGGCGGATAATCAAGAACAGTGGTCGTTATTTGATGCGATTCCAGGAGCGGCCCATCTCGATGTCCGCGTGGGCCACGATGTTCGACAAGGCGGGTCTCACCGATGTCAAGGCCATCCCGGTCGTGAACGAAGCAGCGGTAGTACGCGGGACCAGACCCTGATCGCCGAGCAACAGCACACCATCTTCCCACCACAGCGAGCTCTCGAAGTGACGGAGGATGAACCGCTCGCAACCTCATTGGCCGCGATGCACGAGCATGCTCGTCGCCGTCGCGTCCAGGACGCGCCTAGGAAGTCGCCAGGTACTTGACCAGCTCAGGCACGAACCGGGCCGCATCGATTGTTCCGACCCCCGATGCGAGGTCATAGCCCCGTAAAGCCGGATAGCCAGTCACCTTCTCCAACTTGCCGTCCTGGGTGAACGAGACCGTGTTGTTTCCTTTCGTGATGTCGACGATTCCTGCCGCCCGCGAAGCCGACAGGGCATAGAGGGCGGGGTTGATGAGCCCGAGCGGATGGCCGGCCTCTTGGTCGGCAAGAGCGATGATCCCGGCGAACAAGGGTGTCGCGACACTCGTGCCGCAGGACGGGTACCAGCCAGGGGCTTGTCCTGAGAAGCTCTGGTAGGAATCGACCGAACCGTTGCAGGCTGCGCTCATGGAGACGTCGGGGACGCCTCGATGCTGTCCCACGATCGCCGCCACGTCGTTCTGGTAAGTGGGTCGCGCAAAGATGATCGACTTGCCACCGCCGCCGGCGAGAGGATTCGAGGCGGAGCGTTCCGCGGTGCTACTACCGCCCCCCGCGCCGGACGTCTCGTTCCACACTACGTCGGGAGAAGTGTGGTGGCCCTCGGCGTCGAGATGCAGCTGTGTGCCGCCAACTGCGGTCACAAGGGGGTCAGTATCCGGCCACGAACTGACCGGGAAGTCGTAGAACGTCGAACCATCGGGACCGACATCGGCGGCGCCGAAGTCACCCGAAGCCGCGAGCACTGTCACGTTGTTGGTGCTGTCGGCGGCGGCGGTGTAGGAGGCCCGCAGATCCAGCAGTGCCTGCGCGGTGGGAAAGGTCTGCTCGGTAGCGCCGAAACTCTGGCTTATGACTCCGCCCAGGTGGTGCTTGATGGCATACAGCTCCGCCGTGACGATCTGCGGGAAGCCACTCGTGCCTTCGTCCTCAGAGGTCGGGGTCTCTAGGAGCAGGATCTTCGCGCCCGGCGCCATGACGTGTGCCCACTCGACGTCGAGGGTTGCCTCGCCCGCCCAACCCTCGCGGTCCTCCGACGCCACATACGGAGGGACCACCCCGGCAGGCTGGATAACAGTGAAGGAGGGGGGGGCAGGCAGTTTGAAGGACCTGTCGAATACAGTCAGGTCGTGTGCGATCGTCGGTGAGCCGAACGAGTCGACGATGACGATCGTCTGCCCGTTGCCGTTGACGCCCCCTTTGAGCAAGGGGCCCAGGTCGTAGGCCTGCTGTATCTGAGCGGGCTCGTAGCAGGCAATGCCGAGGGTCCTCTCACACGCGGAAGTGTTCGGCGGACCCGACTGGGCCGAACCCACGTGAATGACCTCGGGATGTACGACGACCGCGTTCAACGGGATGGTGATCGTTGCGGTGACCCCGCGACCGCCGGGCACAACTGTCACAGCCGTGTTGGCGAGAGCGGTAGCCGCCGCGAAAATCACCGCGGCGCCACAGAATCTCCTCCGGTTCATCCGCCTCCCGCGCACTCGTCGTCCGAGTGGATCGTAGCGTCGCATCCCCGCCGGAGGCGCCCCTCGTGGCCTGGGTGACACAAGGCAACCTTCGCGATGAGCTAGCTCGTCGGCCATCCTTCTAGTTGAGGGGTGTAGGGACGAGCAGCAAGGACCCGCTCACTCGATTTGCGCAGGTACGCCTCATCAATGTCGTAACCGACGTAACGACGACCAGTCTCGACGGCTGCCACCGCCGTCGAACCTGAGCCAAGGAAGGGATCGAGGACAAGATCGTCCAGGTAGGTATAGAGCTCGATGAATCTCCTCGGCAGTGCAACGGGGAACGGGGCGGGATGCGCCACGCGGCGCGCAGACTCCGGTGGGATCTCCCATACAGACAGGGTCGCGGCGAGGAACTCGTCACGAGTGATGGTGCTCACTCCCTTGCGCGCCCGGCTCCATCGCTCCTTGGAGAAGCAGAGGCAGTACTCGTGCAGGTCGCGAAACGTCGGGTTGCTCGCCGACAGCCAGCTGCCCCACGCACAAGACCCAGAGGCCCCTTTGGCCTTTACCCAGATGACTTCCCCCCGTGCGAGGAACTTGAGGTCCTCCATGATCGCGGTGACGTGGTCTGCGAGAGAGACATACGGTCGACGACCAAGGTTGGCTACGTTCACAACGGCCCGCCCACCCGGTTCGAGAACCCTGTATGTCTCCTTGAACACGGCTTGCAAGAGCGCCAGGTATTCGTCGAAGCTGAGATCCGAGTCGTATTCCTTGCCGACGTGGTACGGCGGTGAGGTGACCATGAGAGCAACGCAGTCATCGGGAAGCTCGGTCATTCTTTCGGCCGAGTGGGCATAGAGGCCGCTCACAACTACCGCCTCAGAAGGCGCCCGGTCAGAGCTCGTCTCGACTTGCTTCAACGCACGATCGTAGAACGGCGAAGAGTCGTGGCCCTCTCGCCGACCTACCCCGAAGCGCGTTGTCCTCGTCGCCATCGGGCCCTTCCTTCTCACGTGATGCCGACCCGGAAGCTCAACGCTCCGTGTGACGACCTATCTGGACGAGGCTAACACCGCACCCGGGCTCTCCCGGGTCGCACCCGGGCACGTGTCGGATCGGAACGGCGAAGGTGGTGACCGCCAGGTAAGACCCCAGCCCGTCTGATCAGGTCGCGTCAGCCAACGAGGTCGTGTCGGCGACTAGCTCAGCCAGACATCCTCCAACCTATAGGCGCCGCCTGGGTTCACGGCGAATCCATGTAGCGTCGGCTGCCAGGCATAGATGTTCGGCGGGTAGTCGAGCGCGACGTACGGGGCGTCTTGGGCAACCAGAGCCTGGATCTTCTCGTAAAGCGAGGCACGCTTGGCACTGTTGAACTCGGTCTCGGCCTGTCGCACCAGCGCGATCGCTTTCGGATCGTCGTAGTAGGTCCAGAAGGAATGTGATCCTCCGTCCTGTACGTCGACCTGGAACGAAGCCATCTCGTCGGGGTCGCTTATGTCGTTCGTCGCGCCGTTGATCATTGCCTCGTAGTTGAAAGCCTCGAAGGCTGCCGTATAGGCAGCATCGTCGAGCTGCCGGATCGAGACGTTGATGTTCAGCGGCTTGAGCTCCTGCTGGATTATCGTTGCCGCTTCCACGTACTGGGTGTTGCCACTTGGCACCAGGATCGATGTCGAGAAGCCGTGTGGATAGGCCGACTGTGCCAGCTCGGCCTTGGCTTGAGCGAGGTTGTAGCCGAGCGTCGGCACCTTTGCGTAGTACTGCAGGCTCGGCGGGAAGAACGAGTTACCCGGATCGGCAGTGCCGAAAGTCGTGACCTTGGCGAGCTGTTCGATGTTGATGGCGTGGTTGATCGCCCTACGAACGTGCCGGTCCTTGAACTGCGGGACCTTCTCGTTGAAAAACAGCAAATCGACGGCCCAGGATCCGAATGCCTCCAGCACCAGGGCCGGGTTCGCCTTCAAAGCAGTCACCTGGGCAGGCGGGACAGCCGAGATCACCTGGACCTCCCCGGACTTGAGCTGGAGCACCCGTTGGTTGTCGTCGGAGATATAGCTGAAGTTGACCCCGTCGAGATAGGGCTTACCGGGTTGCCAGTAATTCTTATTCTTCGCCAGGACCGCGTTGCCGCCCTTGACGAACGACTTCAGCACGAATGGCCCGGTGCCGACGGGATTGGCGAAGAAAGCGGACTCGCTCTCGCCACCGAAGTTCTTCGGGAGAATCGCATTCGCGAATACCGAGATGTCCGACAAGAAGGGGGCCCACGGCTGGGACAACTGGAAGGTGACCGTGCGCGGGTCGGTCGCCTTGTAGGACTTGATCGCGAAGTCCAAGAAGCTGAGCGGGCCGTCGGCGTCAGTGGCGGCGCGGCGGATCGAGAACACGACATCGTCTGCGGTCACGGGCTTGCCATCGGAGAACTTCACGCCCGGTCGGAGCGAGAAGGTCCAGGTCTTCCCATCTGAGCTCACCGTGTGACCCTGTGCAAGCCACGGAATGAGCGCGCCCTGCGCGCTGGTTATGTACAAAGGCTCGAAGATCTTGTCCAACGTGTAGACGTCGCCCTCGACGATCGAGTTCGCCGGGTCCAGCTGGGTTGGTCCCGTCTGTCGGCCGAAGTTCAAGGTTCCACCGCGCTTGGTCGTGGCCGCGCCGAAGTTGCGCGTCACGGCGGGCGCTGCCCAAGCAGAGCTGTTGTACGCGGCAAGCAGTGAACCAGATCCGACCACGCCTGCACCGACCACGCCGAAGCGGAGCATCTCACGGCGGCTGTAGCGCCGCGGTTTGTCGTTCGGCGTCGACCCGTCACGTGAGGCCTCTCGATGTGTCACGTTCTGCCTTTCCGTTCGAGGCTGCGCTCGTCGCGCGATTCAGCTTGACGGCGACAACCTACAAATCCGATCAGATTACTCAGATTAACGTAGTTGTCGCAGCAGCGTTACGCAACCGAGGGTGTCGCACAATCGGCGTGCCGCGTTGAAAGACGCCTGTCACAGCTCCGGGCTCGCTGAGGCTCGCCAGATCGGTCGGCTCGCTATCAAGCAGTATCGCGTCGAACTGGTAACCAGGGGCGATTCGTCCCAGGCGGTCCGCCACACCACAGAGTTCGGCTCCCACCGAAGTCGCGGCCAACAACGCCTCCTCGACACTGAGACCGGCTCGATGCAACAAGGCGAGCTCCGAGAGGTTGCGCCCGTGATCGATGCGGTGGCCGAAATCAGTGCCGAGCGCTACCTTCACCCCCGCTGCACGGGCGATCTGGACAGCGTCTCCAAGGTGTTCCCCGACCGCGATCGCCCGTGACGCCCGGCCCGGATCGAGGTCACCGGACCGTGCCGACGCCGCCAAGCGCTCGTATATCGCAAGAGTAGGCACGAGAAAGCATCCGCGCGCGGCCATGGCCGCAGCGTCAGCCTCGGTGAGAAAGACCCCGTGCTCGATTGATCGGGCCCCGGCCAATATTGCCCAGCGGATGGCTTCGCCGCCGAGCGCGTGCACCATTACCGGGCGATGGCGGCGGCTCGCTTCGAGCACGGCAGCTACGAGATCCTCGAACGAGAGCTCAGGATCGAACCCTCCATCGGATGTCGCCAACACTCCTCTCGTGGCAATCAACTTGATCCAGTCGGCTCCAGAACGGAGGGCGAGACGGACTGTCTTCCGCATCTCCTCGGGACCATCGGCGAGATTCGGCGGTCTGCCCGGGTAATCGGGCAGCGAGTAGTCAACCGAGCATTCAAGGCCAGGGCCTGTCAAGAAGCCGTCCGTATGACCTCCCGTCGAGCCGATGGCGACAACCGAGACTTGCATCGTGGGCCCTGGCACGTAGCCGGCCGCAACACCGTCGCGAATCCCCGCATCTGCGATACCGGCGTCGCGGACGAACGTGACGCCTGCCGCGAGGGTGCGTCGCAGGACGTCGGCCGTCTCGAGCACCCGGCGCGAGAACGGCGTACGAAGCAGCTCGAGGGTGTCGAAACTGGACAGGCCCGTATGAAGGTGACAGTCGAAGATCCCGGGCAACAGCCACAGTCCGTCGCCGTCGAGCATCACTTCACTCGCGCCGGGCGAGAGATCCTTCGCAACAGCTCTTACGACTCCGGCCGCGACAAGAACGTCCAAGGGTCCGCCAAATCCTCCGGTCTCGTCCAGCACGTTCACCCCATGGATGAACAGGCCCGGCGGCGGCGCGCTTGGGCCGCCAAGCCCCACCGAGTCACCTGCACCCGCGGGCGAGCTCACTTTTCGAGGAGGACCTCGGCGGCGGCGGCGAGGGCCGTTATGTGGTCGTCCACGCTTCGGAGACCCGCCTTCATAGTGTCGACCGAGAGGTGAGTCGCGTGCACAGCGCGCCACAGTTCGCGCTGCTGCTCGAGGTAGGCGAGATCGCCGGCACCGACGTTGACGAACCCCTCCATCCCGATCGTTGAAGGATCCCGGCCCGCCTCGACTGCCGCCGTCTCGATCACGGCGAGTGCCTCCTCGAGCTGTGATCCTGGGGCGATCAAAGGGAACCAGCCGTCCGCGAGCCTGCCGACGCGCCGCAATGCCGGAGCCGACGTGGCACCAAACCAGATCGGGATCGGCCGCTGAATGGGGAGAGGAGCGAGACCTGCGGCGGTCACAGTCTCATAGCTTCCCTCGAAGGTCACCGACTGCTCCGTCCACAGCCGACGCATGAGATCGACCTGCTCGGCGATCCGTTGACCGCGATTCGAAAAATCCTTCCCGAGTGCCTCATACTCAACGGCGTTCCAGCCGATTCCGACACCGAGACGAAAACGGCCCCCCGAAAGGAGGTCGACCTCTGCTGCTTGTTTCGCGACGAGGACGGTCTGTCGCTGAGGAAGAATCACAATCCCCGTGACGAGCTCGAGAGACGAGATGGCCGCCAGGTAGCCGTATAGGACGAACGGCTCGTGAAAAGTACTCTGCAGGTCGTACGGGCCAGTCCAACCGGTGTGGACCCTTGTGTCGGCGCCAAGCACGTGATCGTACGCGAGGACGTGGTGATACCCGAGCTCCGAGACGGCATCCGCGTAGCTACGAACCGCCCCGCGATCCGCACCGATCTCCGTTTGGGGAAACACGACACCGATCTTCATGCGGGGGCAACTCCCTTCATGACCGAGCGCAACGGCAGCCGTTCAGGCAGCACGAGGGCAGTGTAGCCCTGCCCGTTCGGCACGAGTCCTGCAGCGATCAGGGGCTCTTCGCGAGCTCAGCAGCAGCCGAGACGTGACGGTAGTTCTGCCATAATTGCTGAACGATGTCACCGACGAAAGGAGAGATCACCCACACCCCGAAAGGGTTATCAAGCGAGCTTCGCACGCCCTATCGCTGAGCACGATCGCTCTCGTCTTTGGAGTCCTCGTCATCCAACTGGCCTTCATAACCTCGTATGTCGGTGCCTTCCACCATCCGGCCCAACACAACGTCCGGGTTGAGGTAGTCACACCTAGCTCGGTGGCCGGTCAACTCGTCTCCCGCCTTGACCGTCTATCTGGCAGGCCGCTCGGGGCAGAGCGGCCACCGGCATAACGGATGCCCTCGCCGCTCTTCGCGCGAGGCGAACCAAGCTCGAGGGGCGAACATGCGGCTGGCGATCCAGCGCGTCTCAAATTAGGTGTGGGTTGAGTTAACGGTGGACTGAGAGGAGCGTGCGCCGGCGGGTCGAGCTGGAACCGAATGTTGAGTCGCCCGGGTAACGCGCTTTCAGCGAATAGGTTCCCGCTGTCTCCTCCACGATGGAGCATGTGCCGGTCGCTATCCCATCCGAGCCCCTGAGCACCGCCAGACACGTTCTCCTCCCGTCGCTTACGGTGACCTTGCCACGTGGAGCCGCTGATCGGGCTCTTGCGATCAGGCCTCTGACCTGCACCCGTATGGCGACCAGTCGACCGGCGAGAGCGTGAGAGGCAACAGCGGCTATGGCGGTCGTCGTGGGTGGCAGCCACCTGAACGCCGAGGTGCTGTCGACTGCAACACACGAGATCGCCGACGGGCACGAGACTGATTCCAGGGGGGTACCCGGATCGATGTTGTCGGGCGACGACCACGAGCCGGCTCCGTAGATGACGGCGTGGCCTTTGAAGTCGACGGCGGCGCAGAACCTCGCCGAGGGACAGGAGACCGATCTGAGCCCACCGGCGCCCGCGTGGATCGTCACCGGCTTCGACCACGTTCCGCCGCTGTAAGTGACGGCGCGGGAACTGCGATCCACCGCTACACAGAACTTCCCAGTCGGGCATGAGACGGAGGTGATGCCGCCTCCACCAGGATCGATGCCAAGCGGCGACGACCAGGTCCCGTCGCTGTATGTGACGGCGTTGCTACGGAGATCAACTGCGACACAGAAACTCTCCGACGCGCAGGAGATGGAGGTCAGCCCGCCTCCGGTCGGGTCCACGCGCGCGGGTGACGACCAGGAACCGTTCCTATATGTGACAGCGTTGCCACCCTTGTCGACCGCGGCGCAGAAGCTCGCCGACGGGCAGGTGACAAAGGTGAGACTGCTGCCACCGGGATCGATCCTGACCGGTCCTGACCAAGTCCTACCTTCGTAGGTGAGCACGTGGAGGTCGTGGTCGGCTGCCACGCAGAACCTTGCCGTCGAGCACGAGATGGCGGTGAGCCCACCTTCGCCTGGGTCGACGCTGAGAGGAGCGGACCAGGTCGTGCCGTTGTAGGTCACGACGTTGCCGCGCAGGTCCACTGCCGCGCAGAAGGTCGAGCTCGGACAAGATACGCCGACGAGCCCGCCTGCGCCGGGGTCGAAGCTCACAGGCGCGGACCAAGCCTTTCCGTTGTAGGTGAACACGTTGCCGTGGCGGTCCACGGCCGCGCAAAAGGTCTCAACCGGGCAGGAAACCGATGCCGGACGGAATCCGTTGGAATCGATCTTGACCGGCTTCGACCACGCCGAGCCGTTGTAGGTGAGCTCGTCGCCACTCTCTTCCACCGCCGCACAAAAGGTCGCCTTGGGGCAGGAGACAGAGACAAGGATGCCGGCACCCGGACCGGTCGGGTAAGGGCCTGACCACGAGCCGGAGGCGTAGGTGAGAGCGCTCCCGCCCTCGTCCACCGCGAGGCAGAGCTTCGACGACGAACAGGAGATCGAGCTCACGTAGTATCCGTTCGTGTCGATGCTGACTGGCTTCGACCATGACCTGCCGTTGTAGGTCAGCGCGTTGCCCTCCGCATCGACAGCGATACACAGATTCGCCTTAGGGCAGGTCACAGTGTCGAGGCCCTGCGCGCCCGCGTCGACGTAACGGAAACCGACCCACGACCTGCCCTGATAGACGACGGCGAAGCCACCCCGGTCCACAGCGACGCACGAGGTCGGCCGTGCGCAAGACACCGAAGCAAGGCTGAATCCGCTCGAGTCGATCCGAACAGGCTTCGACCACGAGCTTCCGTTGTAGGTGAGCGCGTTGTCGTTCTGGTCCACAGCGGCGCAGAATGTCACCGTCGGGCAGGAAACAGACGTGAATCCGCCTCCGCCGGCGTCGATACTTTCGGGTAACGACCACGTCTTGCCGTTGTAGACGAGGACGGTCCCATTCGAGTCCACTGCGGCGCAGAACCTCGCCGTGGGACAGGAGACGGCAGTCGGCGCGCCCGCGAGTGGGTCGATCGTCCCTCCCTTGGACCAGGTGGCCGCAACACCGGCGGCACGTGACGCCACCACTGCGGGTTGCGCGCCGGCGGCCGACGGGTACTCGATCGCGACGACCGCAATCGTCCCAACGAGTAGATGAGCGATCAAACGACGCGTCATCTCGGCTCCTCCTGTCCGGGAACTCTCTGTACGACGCCAGGCGTGCGGCTAGAGAGGACTGACCCGCGCGAGCTCGTGGCGTGATGGTCGTACGCGCTCATGTGGACAGGCCCGCCCACCGACCGTGCGCTCGGCAGACGCGCAGCATCCCACATACCCGCTCCAACTACTGCGCGCCCGATAGGCGCGGCACACTCTCGAAGGATCTCCGGCTCCTGCGAACGAGTTTGCGATCTGTAGGCACGGCGGTAGCTAGTATCCACGCCGTGCGGGCAACGCGGACAGGCAGCTCTTCGCTGGCGCGTGCCCTTTGAGAATGTCTACGGCTCGTCTCGGCGGGCGACATCCCGCTTACGGCGGAATTCCCAGATGAACGTGCTCGTCACCGGTGGTGCCGGCTACATCGGCAGTGTCGTCGTCGCCAGGCTGCTCGAGGCCGGCCACGAGGTCACGGTGATCGATGACCTGTCCACGGGGCATCGAGATGCTGTCCCCGACGATGCCCGGTTCGTGCTCGAGAGGGTGCAGCACGTTTCCGACACGCTCGGTCGGCATAGTTTCGACGGCGTCGTCCACCTCGCGGCGTCCTCGCTCGTCGCAGAGTCGATCACCGATCCGCAGAAGTACGAGACAAACAACGTCGCCGGCACACGCGGGCTCCTCGAGGCCCTGAGAACCGCTGAGATCCCCAAGATCGTCTTCTCCTCCTCGGCGGCCGTCTACGGCGAGCCGGAACGGGTGCCGATCGAAGAGGACGCCCCGACAGTCCCACTCAACCCCTACGGTTCCTCGAAGCTCTCCGTCGACCGGATGCTGGATGCGGAGGCGGCCCGGCATGGCATCGCTGCCGTCAGCTTGCGCTATTTCAACGTGGCGGGCTCTTACGCTGTCCTCGGCGAGAGGCACAGCCCCGAAACCCACCTGATCCCGCTAACCCTGCGAGCCGCTCTCGATTCCCGCCCGGCTACCGTCTTCGGAGACGACTATCTGACTCCGGACGGAACCTGCATACGTGACTACATCCACGTCGTCGACATCGCGGACGCCCACCTGCTGGCTCTCGATGCAGCCTCACCTGGAACCTGGCGGGTGTTCAACCTCGGCAACGGAGAGGGCTTCTCGGTCCGTGAGGTGATAGCTGCCGCGCGACGTGTAACCGGGCTGCCACTGGCCGAATCCGTCACAGCCCGTCGCGCCGGGGATCCGGCAGTGCTCGTCGCCTCCTCAGAACGCGCCCGCAAGGAGCTCAACTGGGCACCGAAGAAGCCGAGACTCGACGAGATGGTCGACGACGCCTGGCAGTTCCTGCACAGAGGGCAGAGATGAGCCCACGCCAAGCCCTGGGCGAGGGTTTCCGTCACGTCTTCGGCCGGTTACCGGAGGGGATCTGGTCGGCTCCCGGGAGAGTCAACCTGATCGGCGAGTTCACGGACTACAACGACGGCTATGTGTTGCCGCTCGCTCTCCCTTTTTCCTCGATGGCCTCCGCCGCTCGACGCGACGATGATCTCGTGAGAGTCGCTTCCGCCCAACGATCCGAGAGCGGCGAGTTCTCAGTAGTCGAAGCGGCGACCGACAAGCTGAGGCCAGGGGCAACGATGGGATGGGCGTCGTACGTCCTCGGCGTCATCTGGGCCCTGAGACAGGCCGGCGCCAAACTTGGAGGAGTCGACCTCGTCATCGACAGTGACGTGCCGATCGGAGCTGGTCTCTCATCGTCCGCAGCACTCGAGTGCTCGGTCGCGTTGGCACTGCACGACCTCTACGGATTGTCGCTGTCGCGACAGGACCTTGCCCTTGTCGCCCAGCGGGCCGAAAACGAATTCGTCGGCGTACCTACCGGGATCATGGACCAGACGGCCTCGCTGCTCTGCAGGTCCGGTCATGCTCTGTTCCTCGATACGCGCACATTCGAGGTGAGACAGATCCCCCTCGACCTGAAGCCCGTTGGCCTGACCCTGCTCGTCGTGAACACCGGGGTCAAGCACGCCCTCGGCAACTCGGCCTACGCCGATCGCGTCCGCGATTGTCGCCAGGCCGCCAAAGAGCTTGGTGTCCCCGCGCTGCGTGATGTCGCGCCGGAGAACATAGACGACGCCCTCGCCAAGATCACCGACGAGGTGGTACGGCGCCGGGCTCGTCACGTGATCAGCGAGCAGAGCCGTGTCCTCGAAGTGGTCCGGCTCCTTGAGTCGGGAAGGCCCGCCGAGGTTGGTCCCGTTCTCAGCGCCGGACACCGCTCGTTGCGTTACGACTACGAAGTCTCCTGCGCCGAGCTGGACACGGTCGTCGACGTCGCCCTCGCCAACGGCGCGCTCGGCGCCCGCATGACGGGAGGCGGCTTCGGAGGCTCGGCCGTGGTGCTCGTCGGGTTCGCCAAAACAGAGGCAGTGACGATGGGAATTGCAGAGGCGTTCGCCGCGCGGGGTTACAGCCCGCCGCAGACCATTGAAATCGTGGCCTGCGATGGGGCGTCGCGCGTCGCCTGAACGCAGTCCCACGCATGCCCTGGCCGGGCGGCAGAATAGGCGGCCAGGTACGGCGTTGGCACGTAGTTTCGATAGGAGGATGACATGAAGGCGATGGTCCTGGAGTCCTTGGCCCCACTCGAGCACTCACCTGTCCAACTGCGTGAGCGCGCCGAGCCGACGGCGGGCCTCGGTCAGATCGTGATCAGGGTCCATGCCTGCGGTGTCTGCCGCTCTCAGCTCCACATGATCGAGGGCGAGTGGAAAGGCCGTGGCGTGCCATCGATGCTCCCCATCATTCCCGGCCACGAGGTCGTCGGCTCGATCGTCGAGATCGGCCCGGGAGTCGAAGGCCTGGCGCTCGGCCAGCGGGTCGGGGCACAACCGCTTTGGTCCTGTTGCGGACGCTGCTCCTACTGTCTCAACGCGCACGAGAACATGTGCGCCAATAAGAAGATGGCGGGCGAGACGATCGACGGCGGGTTCGCCGAATACATGCTCGCGACCGCGGACCACGTCTACCCGGTGCCCGAGACCCTCGGCGACGCCGAGGCGGCGCCGCTGTTCTGCCCTGGCCTGGCGGCATACGGAGCAGTGGTCAAAGCCGGGCTCTCGCCCGGAGCCGAGGTCGCCGTTTTCGGAGTCGGCGGCGTCGGACACCTCGTCCTTCAGATCGCCCTCCTCACCGGCGCGGTGGTCACAGCCGTCGACCGCGTGGCGCAACACCTTGAACTCGCGCAACAGCTTGGTGCGCACCACATCGTCGACGCCTCGACCAGCGGGGTCGAGGCGGAATTTGCCGCCCGCGGGGGGCTGGACGCGGCAATAGTGTTCGCTCCCTCCGACGCCGTCGTCCAGCAGGCAGTTCGAGTTCTCAGGCCCGGCGGCATCGCGGTGCTCGGCGTCGGCGCCCAGGTGGGCGAGTGGACTTTTGACGAGAAACGACTTGTCAGCACCGCCCTCGGCCCGCGCCACCAGATGCACGAGGTCCTGGGTCTAGCCGCCGCTGGCAAGCTTCGCGTCGTCTACGAGGCCTTTGCCCTGGCGGATGCGCCAGAGGCGCTCGCCCGCCTCAAGGCCGACACGCTTCGCGCCCGCGCTGTGCTCGTCATCTGATGGGTCAGTGCCGCTGACGCGAAACCGAACGCCTCCTAGGCCTAGGCCACGAACCGACCCTGGCACCGGGCGCAGCCAGGCTTTCGGACTACGCGTGCAGCGTCGAAATCCCTGGCACTCACAGTACTTGCTAACAAAATTTGTTGCTGTTAGGTTTCTGAATTCGTAAGCAGTTTGGATGCAGGCCCAGTCCGCGCGAGAGCACGGATGATTTCGGCAAGAAACTGGAGGGCAGCATGGCAAAGGACATACCCGAAGAAATCAGCAGCACTCAGAGAGAGTTGTCCAGACGGCGTTTCCTTCGCAACGCAGGAGCTGTGGCTGCACTGCCGATGCTCGGAAGCGTTGCCGGGATTCTCGGCGCGCAGGGAGCTGGTGCGCAGACTTACAAGCGCAACAGCGACCACCCGTTCTTCGCGGGGCACCCGAAATACCACTTCGTGATGGACAACCACGTGACCACGAACTCCTTCTTCACGGCAACCATCTACGGCTGTCAGGACTTCTGTGCCCTCACTGGTTGCACCTTCACCTGGACCGGCTCGCAGACCTCGGTCGTCGGCCAGATGGTCGCCGCCATGGAAAGCGCAATTGCTTCGAAGGCCGCCGGCATCGGCGTACCTCTCATCGACAACACCGCCTTCAACGCTCCGACCAACGCAGCCCTCAACGCTGGCATCCCTGTGATTGCCTACAACGCGGACGTGGCGCCCGGATTCGTTAACAACAGGCAGGCCTACGTCGGCCAGTCAAACCTGACAGCTGGCGCGGCAGTTGCGAGCGCGATCCTGAGCCACGGTGTTCCGCACCTGACAAAGGGCGACGTGGTCGCTGGAATCATCGCTACCCCCGGTACTGGCAACATCCAGCCGAGGATCGATGGAGCGAAGCCGGTATTCACTGCCGCAGGCATCGATTTCGTCGAGGTCGGGACTTCGGCCACAGAAGGCGCGCCAGAGTACAACGCCATCTCGTCGTGGTACTCCGGTCACCGGGACGTGAAGTTCATGATGACCGTCGACAGCGGCGACTCCAACGCCGTGGCAGAGTTCATCGTCAACAACAAGCTGAAGGGCAAGGTTGGCGGCTCCGGATGGGACACCGGCCTCCCGGTGATGGACGCCATCGAGAGTGGCTCCCTGCTCCAGACCGTCGACCAGCAGGCTTACCTGCAGGGCTTCGACACGCTCATGCAGCTGTTCCTCTACAACATCTCCGGTGGGCTGATGGCGCCGACCGACACGAACACTGGTACCGCCATCGTGGTCAAGGCGACCGTTGGGTCGTACCTGAAGGCCAGTCGGTGGGAAGGCACAGCCCCCAAGGAAACGGTGGGCACTGCTCCTAAGCCGATTCCGTACTAATCGGACGCAGGAAAGATAGTCGGAGGTCGCCCGAACGGTGGCCTATCCAGTAACCAGCCCGGCCGAGCCCAAGAGCTCGGCCGGGCTACCCTCGGGCGGCCTGGGCCGCTACCTTTGGAGTGCCTTCGTCGCGCAGCGTGAGGTCACCCCGATCATCATCACGGTCGCGCTTTTCATCTTCTTCTCGGTCGACTCCTCGAACTTCCTCACCTCCCTGAGCTTGAACGCCGCCGCCGGCTTTGCAGCTCCGGTCGGAGCGATTGCCGTCGGCGAGGTGCTTGTGCTCGTACTGGGGGAGATCGACCTCTCCGCAGGACAGGTGTTCCTTACCACGCCCTGGGTCATGTACTGGCTCTGGCAGCTGGGCCTTCCCGTGGGCTGGGCCATACTCGCCTCGCTCTTCGTCGCCGCCGGCGTCGGGATGATCAACGGCATGATCACCGTGTTGTTGAACGTCCCGTCGTTCGTCGCGACCCTGGCGACGAACTTCATCCTGTTCGGAATCGTGCTCATCGAGTCGAACGACACCGAAGCCACGCCGATTCCGGGCTCGCTTCCGCCCCAGACCTCGAGCGTTGTCCCCCACGTGGGCTTCTTCGGCCAGGTGATCGGCGTCTGGCTGTGGTCAGAGATCCTCTGGGTGGTCGCCATCGCCCTTGTCATCCACTACGTGCTCAAGCGGACCCGCTTCGGTGTTCGGGTCATCGCGACGGGCGGCAACCTGTTGGGCGCGGCTGAGGCTGGCGTGCCGGTACGCCGCGTCAAGATCTGGTGCTTCGTGTTGTGTTCGTTCCTGTCAGGCGCGGTCGGAATTGTCGACGCCGTCAAATACGGCAGCATGGACCCAGGCAATGCCGGAGTGAACTACATCCTCTACGCGGTGGGAGCCTGTGTCATCGGTGGAACGGCCCTGACCGGCGGCCGCGGGACTGTGATCGGTGCCTTCATCGGTGCCATATTGATCGGTGTACTCGAGGCTGGTCTCACGATCATCGGAGTCAGCACGAATGATTTCTACGTCTACATCGGCCTCATAATGGTCGTCGCAATGACCCTGAACGGGTGGCTCGACCGTTTGGCCGCTCATACACGGACGAGTTGACGGAGGCGACGAGATGATCAACGACGCCCCTGCACCGGCCGGACCACCGGAAGGTCTTCCCGGAAACTCAGAAGTCGTGCTCGAGGTCAAAGGCGTGACGAAGAGCTTTGGACCACTTACGGTGCTGCGTGGAATTGATCTGAACCTGCACTCGGGTGAGGTGCTCGGCCTGGTCGGGGACAATGGCGCGGGCAAGAGCACTCTGGTCAAGATTCTGAGCGGCCTCTTCCCACCAGACGACGGGCAAGTGTCGATAAAGGGCCGCGAGGTCCGGCTCCACTCGGTCCAGGATGCCTCGTCGCATGGGATCGAGACGGTCTACCAGGACCTTGCACTCATCCCGCAGCTGCCCGTCTTCTCGAACCTGTTCCTGAACCACGAGATCACCTACGCCGGGCCCATGCGCCTACTCAACAAGCGTAAGATGCGCGAGCTCGCCAAGCGCTACCTCGATGACATCAACGTCTACATACCCAACGTCGACACCGAGGCTGGTCAGCTCTCGGGAGGCCAGCGGCAGGCAATCGCCGTTGCACGCGCTACGAGGGCAGATGCCAGCATCCTGCTGCTCGACGAACCGCTGGCAGCCATGGGTGCACGCGAGTCACGGCTCATCATCGACCTGGTGAGGGGGCTCGCCAAGAGCAGGATGGTGTCGATGATCATCATCGACCACAACTTCGCTCACCTCTTCGAGCTTTGCGACCGGGTCAACGTGATGCAAGGCGGTCGCATCACCATCAATCAACGCACCCAGGACACCTCGCTCGAAGAGCTGACCGAGCTGATGGTCTCCAGCTACCGCTCGCAGCTTCAGCAGGCCCTCGACTCCTGAGGGGTACCCCCGGGAAATCGGGGTGACCGAAAGCGGCCTCACGTACAGGCAGTGAGTGCTGAGCGCGCAGCAACTGAACGGGCCGCACCAGTTGCCGGCTCGGAATCGGGTGGCGTCCATACATCGTCGGCGAGTGCACGAACATCACCGGTCCAGAACGGGAAGCCCTGAGACCCCCGCGGGCGTCAGGGCGTCAGCGAGCGAGGCCCTGGGCCAGCCGGTAGTAAGCCTGATTCCAGCGAAGCTCGCGCCTGAAGCCTTCTGTGGTCGTGGCCTCACCGATCCGGACCAGCTCGACACCGGCGATTACCGCGAAGTCCTCGAGCGTCTCGATGGCCACCGAAGTGCTCAAGGCGGTGTGGTGCGGGCCGCCGGCCATCAGCCACGACTCGGTCGAGGTGGACAGGCTCGGCGCGGGCTTCCAGACGGCCCGCGCCACTGGGAGCTTGGGGAGCGGCGCGTCAGGAGGCACGATCTCGATCTCGTTCGCGATGAGCCGGAACCGGTCGCCAAGGTCGATGAGTCCGACGACAAAGCCCTTGCCCGGCAAAGCGTCGAACACAAGCCGGACCGGATCGGAGCGATTGCCGATTCCGAGTGGGTGGATCTCGCAGCGCGGTGTCCCAGCCGCGATGCTCGGACAGACCTCTAACATGTGCGCGCCAAGGATCTTCGGCTCGCCGGGGCCGAGGTGGTACGTGTAGTCCTCCATGAACGAGGTGCCGCCCGGCTGGCCAGAGCCCATCACCTTGAGGATCCTGACGAGCACAGATGTCTTCCAGTCGCCCTCCCCGCCAAAGCCGTAGCCCTCGGCCATTAGGCGCTGCACGGCGATACCGGGAAGCTGTCGCAGGCCGCCGAGGTCCTCGAAGTTCGTAGTGAAGGCGGTGAACTTGCCGCCTTCGAGGAACGAGCGCAGACCGGCCTCGATGCGCGCGGCATAGATCAGCGAGTCGTGTCGGGCCCCGCCCTTGGCGAGCTCTGGCACGACGGCGTAGCTGCGCTCATACTCATCGACGATTCCGTCAACCGTCGTGGGAGAGGCGGCCTCCACCTCCGCGACGAGGTCGTTGACCCCGTAGGTGTTCACGGAAACGCCCAGTCGAAGTTGTGCCTCGACCTTGTCCCCATCGGTCACCGCCACGTCGCGCATGTTGTCGCCGAAGCGGACGAGCCGGAGCCGACCTGACGCGTGCCAGCCGGTCGCGGCACGGGCCCACGCGCCAATCCGCGCGCGGACCGTCGGGTCACTTGCGTGGCCGGCCACGGTCTTGCGTCGCATCGCCATCCGTGTCTCGATGTAGCCGAACTCACGGTCGCCGTGCGCCGCCTGGTTGAGGTTCATGAAGTCCATGTCGATCTCGTCCCAGGGCAGCGAGAGGTTCACCTGGGTGTGCAGGTGCAGCAAGGGCTTGCGAAGAGCATCGAGCCCGGCGATCCACGCCTTTGCAGGCGAGAACGTGTGCATCCACGCGATGACACCGATGCACTGGTCACTGGAGCTCGCGTCGATGCACGCCCGGCGTATCTCTTCTGCCCCGGTGAGCACGGGCTTCCAGACCAAGCGGACGCCGATCTCCGGCCCTGCGCTCAGCAGGTCGACTATCTCGGCGGACTGCTGAGCCACTTGGCGCAGCGTCTCCTCGCCGTAGAGTGCCTGGCTGCCGGTAAGGAACCAGCATTCGAGCGTCTTATCGGGTTCCAGCACGTGACTTCCCTCCAGATAGGTCATTGGCGGCCGTCGCGCGCTGATCGGCGCAGGCCGACCCTCGCGGTCCGGATCACCTGGTGTGGCTCTTTGCTCTGTCCCACCGCCAGCTCAAATGGGTGGTCTCCCTTTGGTGGCGCCAGGTTTTCGCGTATCAACGCCGTGGTGCGAAATGGTCGAAGATGCACAGGATCATAGCGATCGCCATCCGCACCCACTGGAACATACGGCAGGTTGGTCACTGACCCGTCCTGGCACACGGAGCCCGCCGAGAAGCCCCACGACATTGTCGTGTGGAGCGCCAGATCATGCCAACATAGGAGAAGTGAACCTCTGCACAATTTCATACTCGCGTCCACCAGGCACCACGCTCATTGTCGTTCTCCCCCGCAGTCCAGCAGCATCGTCCGCGAGCAGTTGAACCGCCAGATGGATCAGCTCTCCTCCGCCCCGACGATCCAAGAGGCGCCTGCCGAGATGGCGGGTGTGAACCTATATACCCTCACGAACTGCAACGCAATGGTCGTCAAGATCTTCAACTACGGCGGGATTATCCAGTCGATCTCATTTCCCGACCGCCAGGGTCATTCCGATGCAGTCACACTCGGCTTTTCGACACTGGCCGACTACGAGACCTACAGCCCCGCTGCATACACTGGAAACACCACGGGAGCTGGCGTCTACTTCGGAGCACTGATCGGCCGCTACGCCAATCGGATCGCCCGTGGCGAGCTCACGCTCGGCGGCGCCAAATGCCAGGTGCCGGTCAACAACGGCGTGAACGCACTACACGGGGGAACGGTCGGTTTCGACAGAAAGGTCTGGACGCCGGCAACCTCATCGGGTCCCGGTACGGTCTCGCTCCGGCTCACCTATGTGAGCATGGCCGGCGAGATGGGCTTCCCCGGCACGCTCACGACGACCGCGACCTACACGCTTGACAACGAGAACCGGCTGACACTGACCTTCCACGCCACGACCACTGCGGAAACGGTGGTGAACCTCACCAACCACACGTACTGGAATCTGGCGGGCGAGTTCTCGGGGTCGGTCTACGACCAGATGCTGTACATCAACGCCAACGGCTTCACGCCCGTGGACTCCACCCTGATCCCGACCGGCGTCATCGAGCCGGTGGCAGCAACGCCGTTCGACTTCACCACTCCGACGCCGATAGGCCAGAACATTGACAGCGGTTCGCAGTTCACCGATGCGGACACTCAACAGCTGCTCATCTGCAAGGGATACGACTTGAATTGGGTCCTGAACCAGACCAGCCCGTCGTCTCTTGTCCTGGCGGCCCGGGCCTGGGACCCCTCAAGCGGGCGCGAGCTGACCGTTTACACGACCCAACCCGGTCTCCACTTCTATTCCGGCAATCTCTCGGCCGCGACGCTGGTGGGCTCGAGTGGTCACCGGCAGAGCGACGGATTCGCGCTCGAGACCCAGCACTTCCCCAATTCTCCCAATCAGCCGAACTTCCCCTCGACGGTCCTGCGCCCTGGTCAGAGTTACAGCCAGACGTCGGTCTACCAGCTGTCGAACACATGGAGGCCGCGGCGTTCGCGTCCGTGAGCCCGCGCAGGGTCCCAGCCGGGATTTCGCCGGAGTCGACAGTCCTGCCCGGCCTCAGGATTCATTTGGCCCCGAAAGCGATCGACAAGCTGCCAGTTGTCCCGTAACTTCGGTCGCATGAATTATCGCCAACTAGGTAACTCCGGCCTGCGTGTCTCAACGATCACGCTCGGCACAATGGGCTTCGGCGGGACCGGATGGGCAAGTCCCGTCGGCCAAATCGACGTCGAGGGAGCTCGCAGACAGATCGGACTCGCCAGAGACGCCGGCGTCAACATGATCGACACCGCCAACGTTTACTCCTCCGGGCTGTCAGAGGAAATCCTGGGCAAAGCACTCGGCAGCAATCGTGAACACGTTCTCATCGCGACCAAGGTGCGATTCCCGATGAGCGACGAACCCAACGACGCTGGGCTGTCGCGCCATCACATCATCTCTTCGGCCGAGGCGAGCCTCAAGAGGCTCGGCACCGATCACATCGACCTGTTCCAGCTGCACGGCTGGGATGGTCAGACTCCGCTCGAGGAGACCCTCGGCGCCCTGGACTTCCTGGTTGCCTCGGGCAAAGTGCGCTATATCGGCGCGTCGAACTTCTCCGCCTGGCACTTGATGAAAGCTCTGGCGGTGTCGGAGCGTGACGGCCTGCCGCGCTTTGTCAGCCAGCAGATCTACTACTCGCTTCAAGCGCGCGAGGCCGAGAACGAACTGGTGCCGGTGTCGATCGACCAGGGTCTCGGCATCCTGGTGTGGAGCCCGCTTGCCGGAGGCCTGCTCTCGGGCAAGTACCGGCGCCAGGGCACCGACGCCCCAGAGGGCAGCCGGCACTTGAGCGGCGACTGGTCCGAACCGCCGATCTACGACCAGGACAAGCTCTACGACACCATAGAAGTGCTGATCGAGATCGGTTCGGAGCGCGGTGTGTCGGCGGCCCAGATCGCACTCGCCTACCTCATCGGCAAGCCGGCGGTCACCTCGGTGATCGTGGGTGCGCGTACCGAGGCCCAACTCGCCGACAACCTTGCCTCGGCGAATCTGACGCTGAGCCACGACGAGGTGACGCGGCTGGACGCAGTCAGCGCCGAGCCGCTTCGCTACCCGTACTGGCACCAGGCCGGGAACATCGTCGACCGGCTGAGCCCGGCCGATCTCAGCCTGCTCGGCAGCCACATCGGCTGACGCGGGCCAGAAGCCGGGACGTCTCGGCAACGAAAGGTAATTCGGTTGACGCCGTGCCCACGGATCATTAAGTTCAATTCATCAACGAAGTACCGAGGAGGCCTTTGATGCCGGCACCGACCCGTGATGATCGCTTCTCTTTTGGACTGTGGACGGTCGGCTGGCAGGCGCGGGACACCTTCGGGGATGCGACACGCGACCCACTCGACCCTGTTGAAGCCGTAAATCGCCTTTCCGAGCTGGGCGCTTACGGCGTGACTCTTCATGACGACGACCTGATTCCCTTCGGGTCCGATGACGCCGAGCGCGCCCGGAGGATCAAGCGGTTCCGCGACGCCCTGGACGCGACCGGTCTCGTCGTGCCGATGGTCACGACCAACCTGTTTTCCCATCCAATCTTCAAGGACGGCGCCTTCACGAGCAACGACCGCGAGGTGAGGCGCTACTCGCTCCGCAAAGTCATGCGCAACCTCGACCTCGCCGCGGAGCTCGGAGCGACGACTTACGTCTTCTGGGGTGGGCGCGAAGGCTCTGACACCGACGCCGCAAAGGATGTCCGCGCAGCCTTGGAGCGCTTCCGGGAGGCTCTTGACTTTCTCGCACAATTCGTTATCGATCGTGGCTACGACATCCGCTTCGCGATCGAGCCGAAGCCGAACGAACCGCGAGGAGACATCTTGCTCCCCACCGTGGGAAGCGCCCTCGCCTTCATCTCGACACTGGAGCATCAGGAGATGGTCGGGCTTAACCCCGAGGTCGGGCATGAGCAGATGGCCGGCATGAACTTTGTGCACAGCGTCTCGCAGGCCCTCTGGCACGGGAAGCTCTTCCACATAGACCTCAACGGTCAGCGCGGTGCGAAGTTCGACCAGGACCTGGTCTTCGGCCACGGCGACCTGCTGAGCGCTTTCTACCTAGTCGACCTTCTCGAGAACGGGGGTCCTGGTGGTGGGCCTTCGTACGACGGCCCCAGGCATTTCGACTACAAGCCCATGAGAACAGAGGATGCAGCTGGCGTCTGGACCTCAGCCGCGGCCAACATGCAGACTTACCTGATCTTGAAGGAGCGGGCTGCCGGCTTCCGCGCCGATCCAGCCGTGCAGGAAGCCCTGCGTGCGAGCCAAGTCGGCGAACTCGCCACTCCCACACTCGGGGACGCTGAGTCTTATCTCGATCTGCTCGCCGACCGGTCCGCGTTCGAGGACTTCGACCTCAAGACGGCGGCTGTGCACGGGTTCGGGTTCGCTCATCTAGATCAGCTAGCCGTGGAGCACGTCCTTGGCGCCCGCTGACCGACTCGACAGAGCTGCTCCTCGGTCCCCAAAGGGAACTGAGCCGCACGAGCACCGGCTCCTGCCGTGAAGCTCGTCGCCGGAGTGGACTCGTCCACACAATCGTGCAAGGTCGTCGTCCGCGACGCAGCGACTGGTGTCCTCGTCCGCAAAGGTTGGGCACCGCACCCCGACGGAACCGAAATTTCTCCCGAGAAGTGGTGGGAAGCCCTGCAGAGCGCGCTCTCTGATGCAGGAGGTCTCGACGGCATCGCCTCGATCTCGATCGCCGCTCAACAACACGGCATGGTCTGCTTGGACGAGGCCGGCCAGGTCATACGTCCGGCGCTGTTGTGGAACGACCTGCGATCCGGGCCCGCGGCCGAAGCGCTCGTCACCGAGATCGGTGCTGACGCGTGGGCACAAGGTGTCGGGAGTGTCCCCGTCGCGTCATTCACCATCGCGAAACTTCGATGGCTCGCCGAGCACGAACTCGAGAATGCCCGTCGCACGGCGGCTGTCTGTCTTCCGCATGACTGGCTCACCTGGAGACTCCTCGGTTCTCAACACGACCACGGCTTGACGATCGAGTCGCTCACAACCGATCGCAGCGACGCGAGTGGGACGGGCTACTGGTCGCCCATCACCGATGAATACCGGTTCGACCTGCTTGAGCGCGCGTTGGGCCGCATCGTGGGGGTTCCCCGAGTCCTCGGGCCGGCAGAGAGCCCGGGGCAGTACGGCTCGATTATTTTCGGAGCCGGGGCTGGTGACAACGCGTCGGCCGCCCTTGTCGCAGGTCCAGAGGCTGGCGACGTCATCGTCTCGGTGGGGACCTCCGGCACTGCTTTCGCGAGCTCGGACGTCCTGATGCCGGACAGTTCCGGAACCGTCGCAGGCTTTGCTGATGCCACGGGGCATTTCTTACCGCTCGTGTGCACTGTCAATGCTTCCCGCGTCCTCGAGGCAGCTGCCAGGATTCTCGGCGTCGACCAGCGAAAGCTGTCGGATCTGGCGCTGTCGGCTCCAGCCGGCGCTGATGGACTGGTTCTCCTCCCGTACTTCGAAGGTGAGCGGACGCCGAATCTTCCCAATTCAACGGGGGAGCTGTACGGCCTCAGTCACAAGACGTCCACCCCTGCTCACCTCGCTCGAGCCGCTGTCGAGGGCATGCTGTGCGGCTTGGCGGATGGGCTGGACGCGGTCGAGTCGCACGGAGTCAAGGTCGAGCGCGTGCACCTGATCGGGGGGGCCGGGCGGTCCGAAGCCGTGCGGCGGATCGCACCGACCATCTTCGGCCGTCCGGTCGTCGTGCCACCCCCGAGCGAGTACGTCGCGGATGGAGCCGCGTTCCAGGCGATGTGGGCGCTCGATCCCGACCACAAACCTGCGCCCTGGCCCTCGGGCGACTCGAAACGATTCGACGCTGAGCCGCTGCCTGCGATACGGACTCGATACGCGGAGGTCCGTGACGAACACATCTCCCGCGCACGCCTGGACGAGAGATAGCCCAAAGGATGGCCGAGGGCAATCGTAACTTTGCCCGAATGCCGTATCAGACGGGAAGCCAGCTCGCGCGAGTGCCCGCGCGCCAGCAGCTGCTGAAGCGGCACAACCTCTCTCTAGTCCTTCGGCAGGTCACAGCCTCGCGGAGCCTGTCTCGTGCACAACTAGCCGCGCGCACCGGCCTCACCAAGGCGACGGTCTCGACACTGGTCGATGCGTTGATGGACGCCCGGCTCGTCGTCGAGCGCGACCCGGAACGGGGTTTCATTGGGCGACCTGGCAGCCCACTCAGTCTGAACCCGCAAGGGCCTTCCGGGCTCGGCATGGAGATCAACGTTGACTACGTGTCGTGTTGCGTCGTCGACCTCACGGGCGCCGTCCGCTTCCGGAAGACGATCGTGAGCGGCAACCGGCTGCTGCGACCCGAGGTCGTGCTGCAAAGGGCGGTCCGCGCCGCGAGTCTCATGTGGCGCCAGGCCGACGCAGCCGGGCTCACCGTGTTCGGGCTCGGCGTCGGCGTACCGGGGTTGGTGGATTTTGACGGCGTGCTCCACCGCGCTCCCAATCTCTTGGAGTGGCAGGGCATCGCGCCGGCCGAGGTCGTCGCCGACATGCTCGGTCGGCCCTTGCAGTCGCTGTACTGCGATAACGAGGCCAATCTGGCAGCGCTCGGCGAGCTCTGGTTCGGTATCCGTAATAGCTTGCGGGACTTCGTGTTCGTATCGGGTGAGATCGGGGTCGGCGCCGGGATCGTCATCGATGGCGAACTGTTCCGTGGTGTGCAGGGGCTCGGAGGTGAGCTAGGCCACGTGACGGTGGATCCGATGGGACCGGCGTGTAAATGCGGTGGGCGCGGTTGCCTCGAACGCGTGGCCGGCCGGGAGGCCTTGCTCGAAGCCGCAGGGTTGCCTGTAGAGGTGTCCCCCGATCGCAACCGTGCCGGGTCCGTGCCCGAGCTCGTGGCGCGAGCGCAGGCCGGCGAGCCGACGACGCTCTACTCACTGGAAAAGGCCGGAACTGCGCTCGGTATCGCGCTCTCCGCATTCTTGAACGTACTGGACCTGCCGGCGGTCGTCCTCGGCGGCTTCTACGCCGAGCTCGCACCGTGGCTGATCGGACCGGTGACTTCCGAGCTTCACGACCGCGTCGTCAACCATTCATGGTCTCCCACCGAGGTCGTTGTGTCGTCACTCGGCGCCGAGGCATCCGTCCGGGGCGCGGCAGGCATCACGACACGACGGATCATCGACGACCCTTCTGCCTGGTTCCCGGAAATCCTGGCCAGGGCCTGATCTGAACGCCGGTACGTTGTCGAGCGCCCGCCCCGAGGCTCTGGTCTCATCTGGCTGCCAAGTTGCCGACTAGAACTAGAGCGGCAACAGGGCCGCCTTTACCGTGCGATCAGACTCTCGGTGAATCTCTACTGGGAACCTCCCGTCCCACTCCCGGCAGGTGGCGCGGTGTGCCGCAGCTTCGCCCGTCCTGTCACCAACGGTTGTGAACCGACGGGGCGATGTATGACCAGTAGATCTCGTGGAGACGGGCCAACGTCTCCTCGCTGAGCTTGCCGCGATCTCCGGCGCTGGCGTTGGCGTGTACCTGATCCGGCGTCTTGGCGCCCGGAATCACCGTGGAGACAGCTGGGTGCGAGCAACAAAAGCGCAGCGCCAAGCCCGCAAGAGTCTCGCCTTCGGGGAGGACTTCTTTGATCTTCTCCACCGCCGCGAGGCCGGCTTCGATATCGACACCCGAGAAGGTCTCCCCGACGTCGAATGCTTCTCCATGGCGGTTGTAGTTGCGGTGGTCATTGGCGGCAAAGACGGTGTCGGCCGATATCTTCCCAGTGAGCAGGCCTGATGCCAACGGCACGCGCGCGATGATGCCGACATCGGCAATCTGGGCCGCGGGGAAGAGTCGCTCCTCGGGTCGCTGGCGGAAGATGTTGTAGATGATCTGAATCGTCGCGACACCTGGATAGTCGAGCGCCTTCAGCGCCTCCTCCACTCGTTCGACCGAGACTCCATAATTGGCAATCTTTCCCGCGCTCACTAGCTCGTCCAGGCAGGCGAACACTTCCGGGTGATAAAAGAGGTCCGTCGGAGGGCAGTGCAGCTGGACAAGGTCCAGGCAATCAGTCTCGAGGTTGGTTTGCGACCGCGCGACAAAGGACTCGAGGTTCTCCGGCGAGTAGCCGGCCACTGACTGAACCGGGAGCCTACGTCCCATCTTGGTGGCGACAACGAGTCGCTCGTCCCTCTCACGGCGAAGCCGGGCAATCAGCCGCTCGCTGCGGCCGTCGCCGTAGGCATCGGCGGTGTCGAAGAACGTGACACCGGCATCTACGGCGGCATGTAGGGCCTTCATGGAGGTCTCGTCATCCACTTCACCCCAGTCCGCTCCGATTGCCCACGCGCCAAAGCCAATGACGCTGACTTCGAATCCGGTCTTGCCCAGTCGTCGAGTATCCATGCCCTTATGGTAGCCAGCCTCGGATCTCACCCACCGTCCCTGGAATTGCCACGCGTCCCCGCCTGGATTTGACAGGTGACATGTCACACCACGTTCACGCGCGCCGGTAGGAACCGTACTTTTTCGCCGACTCGACAAGCGCGTGGATGTTCTCCGATGGCGTGGTCGGGGCCATGGCGCATCCCGGGCCAAGGATGAATCCTCCGCCCGGCTTGCAGATTTCAATGAGCTCGTGACAAGCGGCGTCAACGTCAGCAACCGAGCCGAGTGCGAGCACATTGGTGTCGATGTTGCCTAGCAAGCAAGCGGAATCGCGCGCCGCTGCCTTGAGCCGTGATGCGTCCGTCTTGTGGTCGACCTCGAGTACCTGCGCACCGGTGGCGATGAAGGGATCGGTGATCCGCTCGGTATTGCCGCAGATGTGCAGGTGCAAGATGATGCCTTGTTCCTTCAGCTCGGAAACCATACGGCGCTCGTGAATCCAGGGATACTGGCTGTACAGCCGTGGCGAGATCATGGCGGGACCTGCTATCGGCTCGCCGATCGAGGTGGAGTGGCCACCACACTCGATAAGGGCGTAGGCGTAGCGTGTTGCGACCCGTCTGGCATAGTCGAGCAGCCCGTGGATCGAATCCTCCTCTTCGGAAGTGGCAAGGTCCAGCATGAACTGGCTTATGCCCCGAAGTTCAGCGGCCAGATCCATCGGCCCTTGGTCGGCCCGTGCGCAGATCCAAACCTTGTCGCCGACCTCCCGCGCGAGTATGCGGGTCGCCTTCAGGATCTCCGACATCGGGAAGGTGACGTAGGGGTCCGGCACTTGGAGATCGGCCACGTCCGAGAGGGAATTGACAATAGGTCGCCCCGCCACCGGCGCTGTGTCGTCGCAGTAGCGCACGACCATGCCACACGCCTCAGCGCTGCAGGCGGTACCGTTCTCGAGAAGGATCATGTCGTGCCCGAACTCGCGCCACGCCGCGAGCATGGCCTCGGCTAGGAGCGCGCCGTCACGGAAGACCTCCGACATCGGCAAGCCCGAGGCGCTGGCAGCCACCTGGAAGTCGTGCAGGTCCACAGGCACGCGATCCGGCTCACGTAGTTCAATCGCAGCCCCTACTCGTTCAATCGAGTTCATCGGACACCCCAGAACGTGTGATTGTCTCGACCATCGCCCAGAAGTTTTCGAGCGGCGTATCGAGCTGTACATGATGAGTCGGCGCGAGGATGAGGCCACCGCCCGCTCCGAGGGTGGCGATCCGTTCGAGCACCTCGCGGCGGATATCGTCCGGACTACCGAACGGCAACGTGTGCTGCTCATCGATCGAGCCCCAGAAGCAGAGGTCCCTGCCGAACTCGCGCTTGACCCTGGCGGGGTCCATCGCGGCAGGTTGGATCGGGTTGAGCACATCGAGCCCGATCTCGATCAGCTCGGTGATGATTGGAAAGATGCAGCCATCGCTGTGGTAGGCGACCTTCACGTCCGGGTTGATTGTCTTCAGGCGCTCGATTATGTGCGCCATCCGCGGCTTAAGAAAGCGCCGCCAGTGGCGGGGCGAGATGAACATGCCGTGCTGGTGACCCACGTCGTCGCCGAGCCAGACCATGTCCACGCCCATACGCACGAGCGTCTCGGCCGCGGCGAGATGGTAGCGGTAAGGAATGTCGAGAATGGCGTCGGCGAGATCCGGGTCTTCGATGAAGTCGGTTAGGAGCTGCTCGAGGCCTCGTAGCGCCCACGCAGCCTCGAAGATCGTCGTGACAGTGGATCCGACTATCCAATACTCGGCTCCACACTCGGCGATGAGCCGCTCGGCGTCCTTGTAGAGCTCAGGTCGACCTGGGTCGGGCCGTTCGTAGCGGGCGACCTCTTTGGCGTCGGCTCCGGCAAGAGGATGGCCGCGAGGCTCGGTGTAGTGACCGAGGCCGAACGGCGTCTCGTAGGGCGCCGATACCCAGCTCACTCCCCATTCGTCGACGTACTGACTGCCCTCTCCGTAGTAGGAGTTCGCCCAGCCGACAGAGGTGACCAGGAGATCCTGATCTAGGGCCATCTCGAGATCGAACGGATTGCCGGCTCCGTGAGGATTGTGCGCTCCGGCCGCGACATCGAGGCGCATGTCTGAACGGAGCCGTTCGGCGAACTCGGGAGTAAAGGTTGCCTGCCACGGGCAACGGTCCGACACCTCGTGATTTAGCGCCGCTGCCACACGTTCGCGATGCATGCCTTCTTCGCTTCCCGACTCGCACTAGGCCCCCGGCGGCATGAAACAAGCCGAGGAGGTCGATACGACGACCGGCGATCTCGCAAAATCCTAGCTATTCGATCGTTCGTCCCACATTCCCGTGGTCTCGCGTTTGCGGAGCTATGACGTACCTCTTGCCAAGGCAGCGCGGCGGATCTGCTTGAGGTGGTGGAGCCACTCGACATGATCTCGGCCGAGCTCGTCGTGCAGCGAGGAGAAGACCGAGTAGACCTCGTCGAAGACCGCACGGTGATTCGGCGCCGGTTCGTAGCGACGGGACATCGCCGGTTTGAGATCTCTGACAGCCGCTTCGAAATCATCGAAGCCGCCGTTCGCCGAGCCGGCGGCCAGAGCGCCGCAGAGCGCCGCACCGCGTGCGGGAATCTGACTCGAGTCCGGGATCGTGACCGGTAGCCCGGTAACATCCGCGAGCAGCTGCATCATGAGGGCACTGCGCTCGGCTATCCCACCGCAGGCGACGATCTCGCCGATTGCGACCTCGTGCTCGATGAAGTTTTCTACGATCCGCCGCGTCCCGAAAGCGACCGACTCGAGCAGGGCCCGGTAGATCTCCGCCGGCGTGGTCGCGAGGGTCAGGCCAACAATGACGCCGGAGAGGTCCGCGTCCCCGAGGATCGTCCGGTTGCCATTCCACCAGTCGAGCGCGACAAGCCCACTTGCCCCGGGCGCCAGCTTGGCCGCCTCCCGTTCGAACTCCTCATACCAGCTACCTCCCGAACCCTCACCGCTCTTCAGGCCGAGGAGACGGGTCCCGAACCAAGCAAACATGTCTCCGACAGCCGCCTGCCCAGCTTCGTACCCGAAGAATCCAGGCAGGATGCCGTTCTCGACGACCCCTGTAATCCCAGGCATCCGTGCCTCGTTCCGGTCGATGACGAGGTCGCAAATCGAGGTTCCGACGACCATCAAGAAGATGCCAGGGCTCTGCACCCCGGCACCGGGGACCGACACGAACGAGTCGACGTTTCCGACCGCAACCGCGACCGACGTGCTCAAACCGAGCCGCGCAGCCACTTCGGCCCGTAGCGTCCCGGCACATTCGCCGGGGGAGGCAAAACGCGTCCCAAGCTTCTCGGTCGGGTCCGAAAAGCCGGGATAAGCGGCCTCGAAATATGCTCGGGAGGGCATTCCGTCGCTCGCTGACCAGAACGCCTTGTAGCCCGCCGAACAACTGGCGCGAACAAGCTTGCCCGTGAGGTGCCACACGATCCAGTCAGTTGCCTCGACAAAGGCGCTCATGGCATCGTAGACGGGGCGGTCCTTCTGCCAGGTCTCGATGAGCTTTGGGAAGTACCACTCAGAAGAGAGCCGCCCTCCGTAGCGGTCGAGAAAGCTCTCGCCACGTTCGATCGCTACCTCGTTCAACCGGTCCGCGACCGGCTGGGCAGAATGATGCTTCCAAAGCTTCACCCAGGCATGCAGGTGATCGCGCCACTCTTCGAGCTGGCAGAGTGGAGTGCCGTTTTCAGTTACAGGCAACACGGTGCAGCAGGTGAAGTCGACACCGATGCCGATCACCTCGTCCGCAGCCACTTTGGCGGACGCGAGCGCCTCAGGGATCCCTTGATAGAGGACATCGAGGTAGTCCCCGGGGTCTTGCAGCGCCGTGTCCGGCGGGAGCTCGGCACCGGTCGCGGGGAGCCTCTGGTCGATGACCCCATGGCGGTAGCGAACCTCGCTGACTGCGAGCTCCTCTCCGCTTGTCACATCGAGGAGCAGCACTCGGCCCGACTCGGTCCCGAAGTCGACCCCTATGGTGACTCGACGACCGCGCGGCGACTCCGGCGCGTTCATGGTTCGCCCGCCGTTTCGAGGTGTCTTGATGTCTTGGGCTGTCTTACGCGAGCCGCATGTTTTGTGTCAGGCAAGTTCTCCGGATGATGGTGACCCATCTCGCCATTATGCCGCGCGCTCGCACGCGCCAAAGAGGGTCACCGCTCGGTACGTCCGCGTCCTGAGCCTTTACAGCGCTGAACGGAAAGTGCCAAGGTGTCGAACCCTGGCTCCCGCTCTCGACGGGCGGGTCTGCTGTTTACTCGCGGACTTTGTCAGGAGCTCGTCGGCACGGGGGGAAACATGCCATCTATTGCCGCGTCGAGCCTTTCCTGGCCTTCCAGAAAGTCGAGCACGGTGTAACGAGCACGGATCCGGTTCGCCCACCGGAACGTTGCTCTCAGCGTCTGGGCATCGAGCCCCAGGAACCCGGGCTCAGACGGGATTCTGGCCACCGACAAGGCCTTCGATATGAGAGGGAACACGGCCATCGCTTCGCCGATCTGGTCCTGCACGGCCTGCCACCGCGAGGAAGTCGTCGGCCATGCGCAAGCGTGCTCGCCGAGGAACCGAACCTTCTCCTCCATGACGGCGTCGACTTCCGCGCTATGTCCGCTGTACCACGAACGAGCCTCGTCACCCTCGGGTGTGATGGGGCTCGGAGGGGCCAGCTCGCTTATGCCACCGCCGAACGCGTACCTCTGCAGGCGCATCGCGAAGTGGGTCGCGTAGCCCACCTGGAAGCCGTGCGGCGTGTGGTGTCGCCGACCGCTCGCCGCGAGTTGGTCCCAAAAGTGGGAGGCGTGGTGCTCACAGCCACTCGCCGGTCGGGAGTTCCCGATCATCGCCATCGCGATCCCTGACTCGACCAGCCCGCTCAGAAACCCGGATACCGCGTCTAGAGACCCCCCAATGATGTCCTCGGCGTGCGTCGCGGCATGGACAAGGGGCCCGGTCACGCGGCGTTCGACAACTGGGCAGAACCGCTCGCCGTACAGTCCGTGGGAAGCCAGCCAATCGACGTGTGCAGACGCCTTGCCCAACAAGTCACCGAGCCCAGTTCGCGTCATGTCGAGCGGGGCGGCGGCGATCGTGCGGGGGTCTGCGAAGATCGCCACCGGCGGTGCGACCGGAAAGCTCGTCTTCATCCCGCCGAACTCCATAACCGCGAGGTTCGAAGCGTACCCGTCCATCGATGCGGCAGTCGGAACGCTTACGAACTCGCTCTTCAGGAGATTCGCGACGTACCGCGTAGTGTCGGTGATCACGCCGGACCCGACCGCGACGATCGAGTCGGCGCTCGAATCCTTCAGCGCCTCATGCAGGCGCGTGACGCTCGTCTCGTTGGCCAGCAGGCCGTCGCGCTCCGGAAAGCAGAAGCTCGTGACGTGCGTCCCTGCTCTCGCCAGCTCACCGATGACCTGGCCGCCGGCGGCTTCTTCGGTGTTCGCGTCCATGACGACAAACGGTCGTGACCACGAACGCTCTTTCACATAGCCGACGAGCTGCTCGATAGCGCGCTCTTCGATGACGACCAGCGCGGTCGGGATGCCATGGACTTCTCCGCAAGCGCAACGAGCGTTCGAAGACGACCCAGCATTGCCGACAACTCGAGTGACCATGGACCTCACTGCCTCCGGATAAGGAACTGTCACGCCGCGCCGACGAGTTCGCCCGACATCAGCTCCACACGCCGTGCAACTGCACGGCTCCGCCATCATAAGGACGCAAGGCGCACACGAGCCAGCAAGACCGCGGCCGCAGAGGGCCAGAACCATGCACATCGTCAGGCGCTCGATCAGAACTCGGACGGCTGTCCCCACGGTCTGTGAACCGCGCTGCCACAGCCCTTTCTTGTCGCTTGCCAGGTCGATGGCACCGCCCTGTTGCCACAAGCTTGGGAACACCTCGGAACCCTCCGGACAATCCCACCAGGCTTCGTGCAGTTTGCAGGTGCTGTTGCAGGGCACGCACCCGCATCCTCACGGCGGCGGCACATCAATCTCGTCACTAGACGACTCTGAAAGATGGCCTCTGGTCGCAGCGGGTCGGTCGCTTCTGAGCTGCCGCCGCAGGAAGAGCAAAAAACCCGCGCCATGGTCGGGCAGCCGTGCTGACAATATTTCGCTTGTGAAGGCTCGCGCCCTCGTAGCGCTCGTAGTGATCATCGGTTCAGTGACCGCCGCGCCTGTGACACGACTTGCGGCAACGACCACGTCTCACTGGTGGGTGACACTCGCCTTTGCCAACCGCGAGCTCGGCGCCGTCGTCGAAGGCACCGGGATCGAGCAGGCGGCGAACTGCGAGCTCTCCGTCTATACGACGTCCAACGGCGGCGTCACGTGGGCGCCCCCTCTGGTGCTGAGCCGCCGCGCTGGATGCGGAGCTGGTGGCTCCACTGATGACATGGCGATCACTGCCGACGGCAGCTGGTTCCTTGCGACGTCCCAGGACCTGCCCCATGACCTGTTCCAAGGCCGCGTCCATCAACCAGGCTTCCGGGTTGTTTCGGCCGCCCGTCTTGCACCGTCGGAACCGGCCGACATGGTCTGCTCTGTGGCAGCTGCAGGCAAGTCGGTCTGGGTCGTACTCGCCAATGTCTGCGGGCTGTGGTCGACAGCCATCGTGCTGGAATCGGGCGACGAAGGCGCCACCTGGACAAGGTCAAAGGACGTGCCGCTCAAGTCGCTGGACGAGGCGAATCTCGTCGACGCCACGCCGCCGGAGAGCTTGGTGGCAGGTGCTCCGGGGAGCGCGTGGCTGATCGGCACGGCACTGCCGCCACGCAAGTCCGACATGGTCGCGGGGCCGCTGGAGGTGGCCCGCACCACAGACGCGGGGCGCACCTGGCACACGAGCACCCTGCCGTGCAAGACCGACAGGATCGGCGCGCTGCTCAGCGCAGTCGGAAATGATCTCGCGGCGCTGTGTCTCGGCGACCCAAGCGCCGGCTACGGGCCGATGGAGGTCGTCACCTCCACCAACGGCGGTGCAAGCTGGACGGAGCGTTGCAACAACGGGTCGCTTGGCTCGGTGCGCATAGTCGGCGACTGTCCGGGCTTCGGCTATCCAGGCATGATCGAAGCGATGCCGAACGGGACGCTCGTTATAGCGCTCGGCTACCCGGTCGGGGGTGTAGAGGTGTCGCTCGACGGGGGTCGCGCCTGGAAGCTCTCGCTCAGATCGGCGGCGACGTTTGTCAACCTGTCGCAAGGTGCTGGAACAGTCTGGATGCTCGGCATCGGGCCGGTGAGCGCAGGCTTGAGACTCGCGGAGTCTGCAAACGGTCGGAAGTGGCATACGGTATCGCTGCCACGATGAAGCCCGGTCAGGACCTCATTGCCAGTCGGAGATCCGCGCCGTCGGACGCGAGTATCTGCTCGAGACAGAAAGTCAGGCCGACACTGAGCTCGCCTCAATGAACTGCCGCGATTGCTCCCGCCCGTCGTCCCACTTCAGGTTTCCCGCTGCTAACTAACTCTCCTGGAAGTAGCGGCTGATAAGCAATGCAGCCTGGATAGGCAGCTTCTGGTTCGCCTCCACGTGCTCGGCGAGATCCTCTGGCAGCACTGAGCGCTATCATCATTTGATAGCATCACCTTATGGCTTCATCGAGAACCACCTTCACGCTCGACGAGGAGTTGGCTGAACGCGCACATCAGCTCGGCGTCAACATCTCGGCGGCGGCGCGTCAGGGAGTCGCTGATGCTGTGCGCGCCGCGTTGGCACGATCAGACCGACAGGCGTACCTGAGACGCCCCGAGCGTGCGGATACCTTCTGGACCGAAGCTGAAGCGTGGGGCGAGCCGTGAAACGCGGCGAGATTTGGTTGGCCGAGGTTGGTCGCAAGAGGCGACCCGTTCTGCTGCTCACACGATCCGAAGTAATGGACGTTCGCGGTTTCGTTACAGTGGCCGAGATCACCACTTCGATCCGGGGTCTCGCCGCAGAGGTTGACTTCGACCATGTCGAGGTTGGCGTGGACCGGCCGTCGGTCATCAACTGCGACGGTCTTCACACGGTCACGCAGGCGTCGCTGACCGGTCCGGTCGGACGAATCGGCGACGACGTCATGCGCAAGGTCTGCTCGGCGGTCAGCTACGCGCTCGGTTGCTGATATGCGGATGTCGCGCGTGAGCGTCCCCGTCGGGGAGGTCTCTCAAGCCGAGGTGGGTCGGGATATGGGCAGCAACAGAATCTGACGAGCTACGTCTGAGACCGTTCGAATGGAAAATTTGGTCTCCTTCGATGTGGTCCCTGCTCCCACAATACGAACCGCGCGATCGTGGTCGACGGACCGGTGATAGACCTTCGACAGCTCGCCGCCTGAACGACCCCGGTCGTTCAGGGGATCGTTCCGAGGGGACTCGCGGCTGAGTGCAGCGCTTCGGGGATTGTAGGGTGGCGGACCGAGACGACGAGGGAGGTCCTGATGATGCAACACACGGTGGAGATCGAGACCGGGGACGGGACCTGCCCAGCAGCGCTGAGCATTCCCGAGGATGAGGGACCTTGGCCAGCGGTGATCATGTTCCCGGACGCCGGCGGGATGCGCCCCACCATGCGCCAGATGGGTGAACGGCTTTCCGGACTTGGTTACATCGTCCTGGTGCCAGACTTCTACTACCGCAACGGCCGATACGAGCCCTTCGACATGCGTACCGCATTCCAGAACGCGGAGTCGAGGGATCGGATCATGGCAATGGCGCGGAGCTACACCGTCGACATGGCTGTCCGCGATGCCCTTGCCTTCGTCGACTGCCTGGACTCGTTGCCCGAGAAGAGTCTGGGCGGCATCGGAACGACCGGCTACTGCATGGGCGGTCGGCTGTCGCTCATCGCGGCCGGAGTCCTGGGCGGACGCATCGCGGCAGCCGCCTCCTTCCACGGCGGGAACCTCGCCAAAGAAGACGACCCCGACAGCCCACACCACAAAGCGGGCGCCATCGAGGCCACGGTCTACGTGGCCGGAGCTGTGGAGGACCAGTCATTCACCGACGAGCAGAAGGACCGTCTCGAAACGGCCCTGACCGAGGCCGGTGTCGCCCATACGATCGAGACATATCCCGCTCACCACGGCTTTGCCGTCCCGGACAACGCCACTTACGACGAAGCTGCCTCCGAGCGCCACTGGCACGCCATGGAGAACCTTTTCGGTTCAGTGCTCCGATCCTGAGCTAGTGCGCCTAGCTGGATTCGAGCCCGCAAGCAGCGACAGCAATTTGCGAGGGGCGTTAACCGCACTATCCGAGGGGTCTTCAGCCGCACAAGCCGACCCGACGAGCCCGGCGGTGCTGCCAAGCGCTCATAGTTGCCACTCGTCGCCGAGACTGCCGGGCTCGACAACCAAATGTCGGTGGCTGAGTACCAGTGGGGCTAGCTGGACTCGAACCAGCGACCTCAGCATTATCAGTGTCTTTCAGGGAGTTGTCCCCAGCTGGACCCGTGGCTAGAAACCGTTGTTGAACTGCGCTTTTGTGAACCGTCACTGACCACGAGTAACCGTCATCTGC
>Ga0224555_1000552_pt1 | contig 56935 bp, 46 predicted proteins | sample 714S23034metaG_FD_180687 | JGI IMG/M metagenome (GOLD analysis project Ga0224555, IMG submission 180687) | Peat soil microbial communities from Stordalen Mire, Sweden - 717 S2 30-34 | ecosystem: Environmental > Terrestrial > Soil > Wetlands > Peat | place: Sweden: Norrbotten County, Stordalen... | reverse complement strand
GGGTCGGCGGCGGGGGGGGGGGTGGGGTGGGGGTCGGGGTGGGCGTCGGCGTCGGGGTGGGCGTCGGCGTCGGCGTGGGCGTCGGCGTGGGCGTCGGCGTGGGCGTCGGCGTCGGCGTCGGCTTGGGCGTCGGCGTGGGCGTCGGCTTGGGCGTCGGCGTGGGCGTCGGCGTGGGCGTCGGCGTAGGCGTCGCCGTGGGCGTTGGCGTCGAATGGCACGCGAGCACGGGAGCCGCCTGGGTCGCGAGGACCAGAGCCAGGCCCGCGAAGATCAGGGCGCCGCAGCTACGCGCCACCCAGCTGCGGTGGGATCGACCCGAACCAATAGAGCCAAAAGACCTACGCATCGCATCCCCCTTCGGTCTGAACGAACATTACACCCCTTCGCATCTTGTGGAGCTATCGCTCCTTTAGCGACGTATGGGAGTATAGCACGGTTCGTTACACCTGTCACCGATCGCCTATGTCCGCATCGCGGAACGCCGATAACCGGGTTCGGGCCGGAGCCCGGCGGTTGGAAGGGGCGGACGGTTCGAGGGGCGGAGGGCCGCGCCGCAACAGCGTCTCGCGGGGGTCGAGGCAGATCCCTGGTGAGAGGAGAGGTGCCTCTCGCCCCGACCGAGCGGGGGTCCGGGCTCAGTCCGAGGGGACCGGCCCCTCCCGGATCGGGGCGCGCGATCGGCGGCCGCTCGCCAGGGAGTCGGCCCGTCCCAGCCCCCGCGAGCCGCCGGTCACCACCGCCACCCTGCCGCTGAGATCGAACATCGCTGCCTCCAAGCCGGATCCCCGGCCCCGATTATGGTGAAGGCGACCCTGCTCGTGACGAGGTGGTGGGCCGGCTGGCCACTGGGGAGACGAGAAGGAGGCCGGAACGATTTCTCCGGCCTCCTTCTGGAGTGAGGCTTGGCGGAGATCGCATGTGCCTCCCCGCCGACGGTTAGATGTTCTGGATCTTGATCTTGCCGGTCCGGGCCATCCACCTGACCACCAGGAGAGCGCAGCCAAGAAGGACGAGGATCATCCCCAGCCAGGTCAAGCTAGACGACGTCGGTCCTGCCCCGGTGCCCGGGGTGGTGATCCCTAACGCCCCACCAGTGGGGGTGGACGACGGCGTTGCCGTGGGGGTGGACGACGGCGTTGCCGTGGCCGCGCTCACGCCTCCGAGGGGGGTGGCCGTTGGGATGGCCGTAGGCGTCGCGGTCGGGGTGGCCGTGGGCGTCGCGGTCGGAGTAGCCGTTGGGGTGGCCGTGGGCGTCGCGGTCGGCGTGGCCGTAGGCGTCGCGGTAGGAGTAGCCGTTGGGGTGGCCGTTGGGGTGGCCGTAGGCGTCGCGGTCGGCGTGGCCGTAGGCGTCGCGGTCGGCGTGGCCGTAGGCGTCGCGGTAGGCGTCGCGGTCGGCGTGGCCGTCGGGGTCGAGCAGTCCGCAGCGGGCGCGATGCTGCCCGACTGGGTGAACTCTAGGGCGCCGCTGGCGTAGTTGATGTTGAGGGTCACCGTCCCCGTCTCGGCCGGCGGCACCGCAGCCCCGGCGCTCCAGATCTCGCCGTAGCTGCTGTCGTAGTGCTGGCCGGTAAATCCCGGGTAGCCCTGGATGGTGGAGATGACGTCGACAATCTTGTCGGAGGTGACATTCTTGTCAAGCGACACGACCACCGACCAGGCGGAGCAACTCTCAGTCGCCACCACCTCCCCGGTATTGGCGAAGGCGGTCACCCCGCCGAAGATGAGCGCGCCCCCACCGCCGATGGCGAGGGCCGCCGCGAATGGCGCCGCCCAACTGCGGCGGAGCCGAGTCGAACCTATAGAGCCGAAAGTCCTACGCATAATGTCCCCCTTCGACCTGAACCACTAATACACACCAAACAACGCAGCTGAACGCCTCGCTCCTTTAGCACCGTATGACAGCATAGCACGGTTCGTTACACCTGTCACGGACCGCCGATGTCCGCGTCACGCAACGCCGACACGGTGGCGCGTCCCGCCCCCAGCGGCGCCGGGGCGGGGTGAGGCGAGCCCCTTCTGAGAAGAGGAAGGTCCCCCGCGGACCGCCGCGCAGGGCGCGAGCTCAGCCCGGTGCGGCCCGGCTCGGGGCCGGCCCCTACCTCCCCGGTTCGGGGCGCGTGATCGGCGGGAGCTCGCCGAGGAGGCAGCGGGAGATCACCAGGCGCTGGATCTCGGACGTCCCCTCCCAGATCTGATAGATCTTGGCGTCGCGCATGAAGCGCTCCACCGGGTACTCCTTGATGTAGCCGTACCCGCCGAGCACCTGGACGGCCTCCGTGGTCACCCGCATCGCCATGTCCCCGGCGTAGAGCTTGGCCATCGACCCCTCCCCACGGGCGAGGGGGATGCCCTGGGCGATCATCCACCCCGCCCGCCAGATCAGCATCCGGGCGGCCTCGATCTCAGTCGCCATGTCGGCGAGCTTGAAGGCGATCGCCTCGTGGCGGGCGATCGGCTTACCGAAGGCGTGGCGCTCGAGGGAGTAGTCGCGAGCGAACTCGAAAGCCGCCCTGGCGATCCCGAGAGCACCGGCGGCGACCTGGGGGCGTGTGGCCTCGAGCGTCCTCAGGGCCCCGACGGCACCCGGCCCCGTCTCGGTGCCGTCCGCCTCGATGCCGAGGCGCGCCTCCTCGGGGACGAAGCAGTCCTCGAGGAGCACCTGGGCGGTGTGGGAGGCCCGGACCCCCATCTTCTTCTCCTTGCGCCCCTGGCTCATCCCGGGGTTGCCCTTCTCGACCACGAAGCCGGCGATCGCCGCGGGGCCGAGGGAGCGATCGGTGGTCGCGAAGACCACCTGCAGATCGGCGATGCCGCCATTGGTGCAGAACTGCTTGGTCCCGTTGAGGACCCAGCCGCCGTCGACCTTGCGGGCGGTCGTCTCCAGGGCCAGGGCATCAGACCCGGAGTTGGGCTCGGTCAGACCCATCGCCCCGAGCCTCAGGGTCTCCGGGTCGGCGAGCATGCCGATGTACCTCTTCTTCTGGGCCTCGGTGCCCATGGCGACGATGGCCGCTCCGCAGAGCCCGGTCCCCTGGATGGAGACGGCGATCCCCGCGTCACCCCAGGACAGCTCCTCGGTGAGGATCAGCTCGGTGATGAAGTCCACACCGCCGCCCCCGTACTCCTTCGGGAACGCGGCGGAGGCATCGAGGCCCAGCTCGTGGGCCTTGTGCATGACCTCCCAGGGGGTCTCCTCGTGCTCGTCGTAGTGGGCCGCGCGGGGGCGCATCTCTCTCACCGCGAACTGGTGGGCGAGACGGCGGACCTCCTCCTGCTCGGTGGTCAGGCTGAAATCCAGCGGCACGACTGCGGCCTCCCTCAGCCGGCCAGGCGAACCACCGCCCGGCCGTTGGTCAGGACCCGATCACCCCGGCTGGAGGTGGCCTCGAGCTGCAGGGTCGCGGTGCCCGCCGCCGGGTCCACCGACACCACGCGCCCGGTGCAGGTGACGGTGTCGCCGGGAAGGAGGGGCTTGGAGAACCGGCAGGCCAGCTCGGCGACCCGGTCGTAGGCGCCCGCCCAGCGGCCGACGGCCTCACCGAGGATGGCCATGTCGAGCATCCCGTGCGCGATCGTCCCGGGCAGCCCCACCGAGCGGGCGAACTCCGGGTCGACGTGGATGGGGTTGTGATCTCCCGACGCGCCGGCGTAAGCGTCGATCTGCGCCTGGCTGACGGTGCGGGAGAGCGGGGCCATCTCGTCGCCGGGCTTCACGTCCTGCCGAGCACCGGGACCGGTCATCGTCCGGCCCCACGGAGGAGGAGCAGGGAGCGCCCCCGGCAGACGGTGTGGCCGGACTGATTGGTCGCCGCGAGGTCCAGGGTCACAAAGGTCATCCCCCGCTTGCTCTCCACCGCGGCGATCTCGGCCGACGCCACGACCACGTCACCCAGCCGAACCGGCACCGGCCACTCGAAGCTCTGCTCTGCATGGATCAGGCCGGCCAGCTCGATGCCGAGCTCCGGGTCCCGCAGCACCTCGGCGAGAGATGGGAGCAGGCAGTAGACGGCCGCGAACGTCGGCGGCACCGACCCGGGCGAGTACACCTCGCCGGCACCGCTGACCGCCGACGCATACGCGGCGACCCGCTCGGCGCTCACGACCTGACCGGGCGCGAGGTAGCGTCGACCCACGTGGGAAAGGTCGGGCACGGCTGGAGGCTCCTCCCGCTCCACAGCTGACATCCGGGTCAACTTCGGTCACCGAATATACCAGGACCCCAGGGGTTGGACGTGATAGCGGTACTATCAAGTTCCTTTGACGAGTCCGCGGCAACTCTGTTAGCGTCCGCCCGCTGTGACGGTGTTGAAAAGCACCAAACCAGCCGCGAGCGGATATCCGGGGAGGATGGCAATCCGCGGTCTTCGCCATCGGTTGCTGCGACATGCATGGGTGCTCTTGATCGCCCTTCTGCTCCCTGTCATCGCGCCGTGCCTGCCGGTCGGAGCGTCGCTCACCTCCGCGGCCTCGAGCGCGCAGATCCTCAACGCCGTCATCGAGGGTGCCCCGGCGGATCAGACCGCCCCCACCGGCCCGGCGCTCACCGTGATGGCCCCGGCGGGCGCGACCGTCGACTCCCTGGCGGCGAGCTATGACCGCAACCCGGCGTCGATCATCTGGGCCAACGATTTCGGCCCGGACGTCGAGCCGCAGGCCGGCTCGCCGGTGCTGCTCCCGCCAGGGTCGGGGGCCCTCGTCATGGTGCAGAGCGGTGAGTCGCCCAGCCAGTTCGCAACCGCGGTCGGCATCGATCCCACGGTGCTGCTCGACTACAACGTGCTCCAGGAGGACACCCCCCTCGCGGGCGGCGGCTACCTGCAGGTCCCGTTCGCCGACGCCCCCCAGGGATCGCTGAACCCCGCAGCCTTCGTCCCCGCGACCGCCGGCATCCCCGAGGTACCGCCGAGCCACGGGGGGGACAGCTTCCCGTACGGCGAGTGCACGTACTACGTGGCGACGCGGCGCAACATCTCCTGGGACGGCAACGCCGGCGAGTGGTGGCAGAACGCCCGCTCGTCGCGACCCGAGGGAGAGTTCCCCGTCGCCGGTGCCGTGGTCGTCTTCGAGGGCCCCGGCTACTCGTACGACGGTCACGTGGCCTTCGTCGACAGCGTCAACGCGAACGGGAGCTTCGTGATCTCGGAGATGAACTACGACGGCTGGGGGAGGATCGACCAGCGGACGGTCCAGGCAGGCGACCCCAGCATCGTCGGCTTCATCTATTAGAGGTCCGTGCGCCCGCAGGGCGCACACCTTTCCTTCCCGAGCGACGCGGACACCGCGCAGGAGGGGCGGGGGTGCGTGCTGAGCGCAGGCTTTGCGCAGGCGCGGGTTGCAACCGCGCCGAGCAAAGGGCGCGGCACGCCAGTCAGGGCGTGCCGACGACCGTGCCGCAGCGCAGCACCACCCCCGCCCCTCCGCTCCGGAAGCTACCCGGAGAAGCGGTATCCGATCCCCGGAACCGAGTGGATGTAGGTGGGCTTCTCCGCGTCGGGCTCGATCTTGCGGCGCAGCCGGTAGACGTGGGCGTCGACGGTACGGGTCTCGATCTCGACCTCGTAGCCCCACACCCGGCGGAGCAGCTCTCCCCGGCTCATCACCTGGCCCGGGCGGGACGCCAGCAGGGCGAGCAGGTTGAACTCGGTGAGGGTGAGGTTGACCTCCTCCCCATCCCGGAACACCTGGCGCCTTCCCAGGTCGATGGTCAGGCCCGGGAACTCGAAGCGATCACGGGGCTGCTCCTGAGAGGAGATCTCGCTGCGGCGGAGGTGGGCTCCGATCCGCGCCATCAGCTCCCGAACCTCGAAGGGCTTGGTGACGTAGTCGTCGGCTCCGAGCTCCAGCCCCACCACCACGTCGATGGTGTCGGCCTTGGCGGTGAGCATGAGGATGGGGACCCGCGACCCCTCGGAACGGAGCCTCCGGCAGACGTCGAGACCGCTCATCCCGGGCAGGTTCACGTCGAGGATGATCAGGTCGGGGTTCTGCTCCCGAGCTGCCTGCAGGCCCTCCAGGCCGGTGGCGGCCTCGATGAGCGTGTGGTTTTGGGCGCTCACGGCGAGGCGGACCACCTCACGGCTGGGCGGGTCGTCCTCGACGATCAGGATGGTCTTGCCGCCGGCAGTCATGATGCTGCCGGCTCTAGGTACGTTGCGATGCGTTGCACGAAGCTCGCTACCTCGATGGGCTTGCTGATGTACCCCGAACAACCTGCGGCGAGCGCTTCCTGCTCGTCACCTTTCATGGCATTGGCGGTGAGAGCGACGACGGGGACGTCGGCGGTCTTGGGATCGGACTTTAGCATTCGCGTGACGGTGAGTCCGTCCATACCGGGGAGTTCGACGTCCATCAGGACGAGGTCGTAGAGCGTCGACCGGGCCTTTTGGAGCCCCTCAGCCCCGTCGGAGGCCACATCCACGTCGAAACCGCTGCCGTTCAGGACCATCCTGGCCAGCTGACGGCTGCTGGCGTTGTCCTCCACCAGGAGGATGCGGTTGTGAGCCCGCCCGTTCTGGGGCTCCATGCCGAGGAGCGGGAGCTGGAAGGTGAAGACCGAGCCGTGACCCACCTCGGACTCGACCCGGATGTCCCCGCCGTGGAGCTCCACGAGGCGGCGCGTCAGCGAAAGGCCGAGGCCGGTGCCCTCCACCTGCCGGGTGGTCGCGGTGTCCAGCTGGTAGAACTCGTCGAAGATCCGCTCGTGGTACTCCTTCGGGATGCCCACCCCGGTATCACCGACGTCGACCACCAGCCAGCCGTTCTCGGGCCGGGCGGAGACCCAGACCCGGCCTCCCTGGGCGGTGAACTTGATCGCGTTGGAGAGGAGGTTGTAGAGAATCTGCTTGAACTTGCTCTTGTCCGCCCGAGCCTCGAGGTCCGGGGGCTCGACGGTGATCGCCAGGTCGATATCCCGGCGCTCGCTCAGAGAGCGGATGACGTTGTGGACCTCCCGCACCGCGTTGCCCACCGGGAAGCGGTCGTAGGCCAGCTCCATCCGTCCGGCCTCGATCTTGGAGAGGTCGAGGACGTCGTTGACGAGCTCGAGAAGGTGCTTGCCGCTCGCGTGGATGTTCTCCAGGCATTCGTGGCGCTGGTCCTCGGAGAGCTCCACCAGGTTGTCCTTGAGGATCTCGCTGAAGCCCAGGATGGCGTTGAGGGGGGTGCGCAGCTCGTGGCTCATGTTGGCCAGGAACTCACTCTTCAGCCGGGAGATCTCGGCGATGTGGGCGTTGGCGATCTCCAGCTCCCGGGTCCGGTCGGCGATCTCCTTGATCTGCCTCTTCTGGGTCGTGTAGAGGCGGGCGTTGTCGATCGAGATCGCCGCCTGGTTGGCGATGATCTGGACGAGCGCCTGCTCGACCGACGTGAACGGTTTGACCTCCTTCCTCGCGATCGTCAGGGCACCCACGAGACGTCGGGGCGACTCCAGCGGCATGATCAGCACCGACCTCGGCGAATAGCCCATCTCGAGGTTCTTGAACCGGCTGTCCTTGGTCGCGTCGTTCACGGAGACGATCTTTCGTTGATTGGCTGCCCAGCCAACGATCCCCTCGCCCAGCTTAAAACGAGCCACCTTGCTGACCGCCTGGGCGAAGGGGAAGGTCGCGATCGCGGAGAGGGTGCCATCGTCCTCGTCGAGCAGGAAAACGGTGGCCGCGTCACAGACAGCCAGGTCGCTGGCCGCCTTGAGCATGAAATCGATGGTCTCCTTCAGCTCAAGGCTGGACGTAAAAAGATTGCCCACCTGGCCGAGGAGGTCGACGATGACCTTGTCGTCCATCCGCGGCGAGTATAGGCCAGTCCTGCCATCTGCAATGACCCTTTGTTGCAATCCGGTCACCGTTCGATGACGGCCAGATCGGGACGGGGCACGGCGGAGGGCACGGCGCGACCCGCGTGTGACCGCTGCGGCTCACCTTGGGGGCTCGGCGCACCCCCGGAGCCGGTCAGCCCGGCCTGGACCTCAGCTCGTCGCGGAGCTGGCGCAGGACCGTGAGGGCGTCGCCGACGATGCCGAGGTCGGCCAGCTTGGCGGGTCACGGTCAATGCCGTCCCGTCCGAGACGACGCCACTGGCAAAGGTGACGGCGGGGACACCGATCAGCTCGGCGAGCGCCTGGGGGACGATCCCCGTGTAACCGTCGGTCGACTCGGTGGCGGTGATGACCACGTCGAAGGGCTCGCGGCCGATGGCGGCGGCGAGCACCTTGGCGGTGATCAACGCGTCCGAGCCACCCAGCCCGTCATCGGTCACGAGCACTCCCCACGCGGCGCCCATCGCCAGGGCCTTGCGAACGGCGTCCAGGGCCCGCTCCGGCCCCATCGAGACGACCCGGAGCTCTCCACCGTGGGCCTCGACGAGCCGCAACCCGGCCTCGACGCCAAACTCGTCGCCGGGGTCGAGGACCGGCTCCGCGAGATCACGGCGGAGACGGTGCGTGGTCGCATCAAGCTGTCCCACGCTGTCCGGATCGGGGACCAGCTTGACGCACACGACCACGTTCACGGCCGTCCTCCTTGCCCCGCACGACCTCGGCGCGCGGGTCGCCGCCGCCGAGCTTGGCAGCCGGTCGGAGGCCCGATCCGGCGCCCTGCCCGCGCGCTGTCCTCGGCTAGACTGCAACGATGCCCAAGCAGTACGCACGATCCGAACAGGTCATCGATCCCGCCGGCCGCTACCTGGCAACCGTATCCACAGACCGGGGCGACATCGAGATAGCGATGGAGGCCTCACGGGCGCCACAGACGGTCAACAACTTCGCCTTCCTCGCCGGTGAGGGGTTCTACGACGGTCTGACCTTTCACCGCGTGGTGGACGGCTTCGTCATCCAGGGAGGCTGCCCGGAGGGCAGCGGTCGCGGCGGCCCCGGCTACCGTTTCGGGGACGAGCCGGTCCAGGGTGACTACATCGCGGGCTCGGTGGCAATGGCCAACTCGGGGCCCAACACCAACGGCTCCCAGTTCTTCATCTCCACCGTGGACAACCGCCGCAGCCTGACCAAGTCGTACAACCTCTTCGGCCAGGTGGTGAAGGGGATGGAGGTGCTGAGCACGATCCGCGTCGGTGACGTGATGAGCTCGGTGAAGGTCCGCCCCGCAACGCCGTGACCGACGCCGCAAGCGACGTCTCCGGGCTCCGTCTGCTGGCCGTCCACGCCCATCCGGACGACGAGACGATCACCATGGGCGGCCTGCTCGCCCTCTGCGCAGATCGCGGGATCTCCACCTCGGTGATCTGCTGCACCGACGGCAAGGTGGCGACCATCTTCGACCCCGAGTACGCCGCCAACGAGGACGAGATCCGTCCCCGGCTCAAGGAGATCCGCGAGGCCGAGCTGCGCCGGGCCGGCGAGATCCTGGGGGTCTCCGAGGTCAACTTCCTCGAGTTCGGCGACTCGGGGATGGCCGGGACCGAGACCAACAGCGCGCCAGGAGCGTTCTGGCGGGCCGACTTCGATGAGGCGGTGGGCCGGGTCGTCGCCCACATCCGCCGCTTCCGCCCTCACGTTGTCGTCACCTATGACGGCAACGGCGGCTACGGGCATCCCGACCACATCCAGGCCCACCGGGTCACCCTGGTCGCGGTCGAGGCCGCCTACCACGCCGTCTACCCGGAGCTCGGCCCCGCCTGGCGGGTGAGCAAGCTCTACTACACCGCCTTCCCCCGCTCCGAGGTGAGGCGGATCGCGGAGATGGCCAAGTCGGCAGGGATGAAGCCGCCCTTCGGGGAGGCGGATCCCGACAGCCTGGAGTTCGTCACCCCCGACGAGCTGGTGACCACCCGGGTCAACTGCCGCGACCAGCTGAGCCGCAAGCGCGAGGCGCTGATCGCCCATCGCAGCCAGCTCACCGAGGAATTCGCCCTGCTCAGCGTCCCCGAGGAGATCCTCCGGGAGCACTTCTCCGACGAGTTCTACCAGCTGGTGTTCTCGCGGGTCCCCACCACCCTGCCCGAGACCGACGTCTTCGCCGGTCTCACGAGTGAGGCGGCCCCGCCCGCCTGACGGCCGCGGCCGGCGAGGTCGGGGCGCGGGAGGAGCCTCGGGGGCACGGCTCCGGGGCGGTGAGCCGGCTCAGGCAGAGCTGCGGCGCGCGGTGGAGGCGGAGGCGGCGACGACGGGCTCGGCCCCGAAGACCTCTCCATAGCGGGCGACGAACTCCGCCGGGGTGAAGCGATGAGCCTGGGGTCCCTGCTGCTCCACCGCGTAGGTGGCGGCGAGCGCCCCCATGCGACCTGCCTGCGCCGGATCGAGACCACGACGCAGCCCGGCGAGCAAGCCGGCGATGTAGGCGTCGCCGGCCCCGGTGGGGTCTACGACGCGCCGCGGGGCGATCGCCGGGACCGTCAGCACCTCGCCGCCAACGTGGATCTGGCTGCCCCGAGCGCCCTGGGTCAGGGCGACGATCGAGGTCCTGGCCAGATCGGCGACGCTCCGCCCGGTGCGGTTGCGCACCAGCTCCAGCTCGTAGTCGTTGCCGACCACGAGCCAGGCCGCGTCGAGCCCCGCCTCCAGGGTCTGGTCGCTGATCGAGGGGATCTGCTGGGCGGGGGCAAAGACGAGACGGGCCCCCATCTGGCGTGCCTGGGCGATGTGGGCGGTCATCCCGTCGGGGGAGTCCGGGGCCACCACCACGTGCTCGACATCCTCCAGGGCGCGGAGGTCGATGTCGGCGGCGCGGGCCATCGCGCCAGGGAAGAAGGCGGTGATCTGGTTGTCGGCGAGGTCGGTGGTGATGAAGCAGGAGGCGGTGGGGACGTCGTCGCAGCCGAGCGCCGCCGAGGTGTCGACGCCGGTCCGGCTCAGGGAGGCGCCGTACTCGGTGAAGTCGCTGCCGACCGCCGCGCAGAGCATCGGCCGCTCGCCGAGGAGGGCCAGGGTGTAGGCGATGTTGGCCGCGGTCCCGCCCCGGCGTCGCTCCAGCCGGTTGACGAGGAAGGAGACGTTGATGAGGTGGGTCTTCTCGGGGAGGATGTGATCGCCGAAGCGCCCGGGGAAGACCATGATCGTGTCGAAGGCGACCGAACCGGTCACGGCAATGCGTCCCATGAGCCCAAGGATAGGGACTGCACCGCGGCCTCCGACCCGAGACCCCAGCCGGAGTGGGCCAGAATGGACCGATGCCGCTCCGCACCCCGCAGCGTCCCTCGTCCGGCCCGGACGACCCGGCCCAGCCCACCCCCACCGGCAGCGAGGCGACGATGGCCGAGGCCGTGGAGGTGTACCACCGCACCTATACGACGCTTCTCCGGTCCACCGGTGAGACCCCGCTGCGGGTGCTCGAGGCCTCGCACCGGGCCATGGGGTCGAGCCTGCACAGCCTGGCGGCCTCCTCCGAGCCCGACCTCGGCGCCTTCCTCTACGCGGTGCGGCGTCTGCCGGCCTCGGTGATGCGGGCGGAGCGGGTGGTCATGGGCCAGGCCATGGAGGTCTTTGCCCGCAATGACTTCCAGCTCATCGACTGGGCCGAGGCGTCCGCACCCGGGCGGCGCCGGCGGTGGTACGACGACGGCAGGGGGACGCTCGCCGTGCTGATCGCGTCGGAGACCGACGTCGACGACCTCATCCCCACCCTGGTCGCCTTCCAGATCGAGTGGAACAAGCTCCGCACCTCGCTCAGCCCCGCCGCCATCCCCGAGGAGCCCGCACCCGCATGGCTGTCGAGCGTCTGCGGGGGGCGCGAGGACGACTGGACGCAGCTCCAGGAGATCTGGGGTGCGGCGTTCGGCGAGCGCCTCCGCCTGATCGCGGCCCGGAAGAAGTCGATCCGGGTGCGCATGCTCGGCGGTACCCAGATCGGCTACGCGCGGGTGACCCGCCGCTGGTGGCAGCAGGTGACCGGGACGATGCGCAGCCAATCCCTGCTCGACCGTCCCCTCTACTTCGTGAGCAGCAACTCTCACAGCCTGGCCAACCTCGTCACCGGGGTGGCCCGCCACCACGAGGCCTCGCTGGTGGAGATGGTGGAGGCCCGCGGGCCGGTCGACCTCGGCCGGGAGCTGGAGCGCTTCCGGACCGGGCTCGCCGAGGGCGACTGGAACAACTTCCTCTACTACGCCGCCCGGCTCCACACCGGGAGCATCGCGACCGACGAGCGCAGCCGCCTCCGTCACGAGGAGCGGGAGCACGGCGTCCACGGGGTGGCGAGCCGCACCGCGCTGGACGTCGCCGCCCAGGTGATACCGCTCGACCGCCTGGACCCCGCCAACTTCGATCCGCGGCTGGGCCCGGTCGACGCCGCACGGTTGCGCAGCAGCCAGGCGGTGATCGTCAACATCGACTACCCGCTGGGACTCGCCGCCTACAACATCCTGCGCGAGGTGGGCGAGACCGCGGCCGAGCTGCGGGGCGTCTACGTCCTGGGCAAGGCGGCGACCCTCAACGCCGACGTCGGCGACGTGATGATCTCGAGCGTCGTCCACGACGAGCACAGCGGCTGCACCTACTGGCTGGACAACGCGTTCACGGTCGCCGACGTCGCGCCCTACATCCGCTTCGGCAGCGGCCTGGACAACCAGCGGGCGGTGTCGGTCAAGAGCACCTTCCTCCAGAACCGCGGCTACCTCGACTTCTACTACCGGGAGGCCTTCACGGTCGTGGAGATGGAGGCCGGCCCCTACTGCAATGCCATCTACGAGATGAGCGAGGCGGGGCGCTACCCGACCGGGGAGCCGGTCAACTTCTCGAAGCTGCCCCTCGACTTCGGGGTCATCCACTACGCGTCGGACACGCCCTTCACGCAGGCGCGCACGCTCGGTGCGCGGGGGCTCTCCTACTTCGGCATGGACTCGACCTACGCCGCATCGGTGGCGATCCTCCGCCGCATCCTGGCGCGGGAGGGGGCGCTGGCGAGCGCACCCGTCCGCGACGGGGGGACGGCAGACGGCGCGACCGCGACGGCGCGGGCCGAGGACGCGAGGCGGCTCTCCGCTACCGGGATGCCACCCCCCTGAAGAAGGTGTAGCAGAAGACACCATCGCGCTCGGCCGTGCGGTGCAGGTCGGCGACCCCCCGCTCCCACTCCTCCTCCGAGATCAAGTGCTCCCCCAGGGCCTCGGCGCGGACGCCCTCGACCATGGCCGTGAACGTTTTCAGGGTGAAGCCGTCGACGAGGCGGGAAAGGGAGCTGTCCGCGTAGACCATGCGGGGCTCGACGCGAACGTCGCGGAAGCCCGCCGCGGTGAGCAGCGGGTACAGCCGGCGCCCGATGAGGCTGTCGCCCCCAGCCCGGGCCTGCAACTCCACCAGGCAGCCGATGGCGCGGCGGGCCGCCTCGCTGTCGGGGTGGAAGTACGCCGAGCCGTGGTCGCCCTCCACCACGGTGAGGCTGCCGCCCGGTCTCAGCACCCGGCGGAACTCCGCCAGTCCCAGCGCGGGCTCGGCCAGGTGCTCGAGCAGGAAGCAGACGAAGACGTGGTCGAAGGACTGGTCCTCGAAGGGCAGGCCGTGGATGTCCGCCTGCTGGAAGGTCACGTTGGTGAGACCGGCGTTCGCCACCCGGCGGCGCGCCTCGGCGAGGGAGGTCTCCGAGATGTCCACCGAGACGATGCGAGCGCGGGGGCTGCGTGCGGCAAGATGGACAGTCTGAGAGCCGACGCCGCAGCCGGGCTCGAGCACGCTGTCTCCGGCCGCGAAAGCGACGCCATCGTGGAGCAGGGCGGCGAGGGTGTCCGCCTGGTCGGAGAGCCGCTCGGCCTCCCGTCCCGAGTAGCCGTGGACGTAGTCGACCAACGCCGTCACCCTCTGGTCGCGGACACGCGGGGCGATGGTAGCCAAACCCGCGGATCGGCCTCGGCGGCGATCCTCCGCATCCTCACCCCCGGCGCTGGCGGGGCGGTCAGCTCGCGGCGCCGCCGGCCAGCCCGACGAGGTCGCCCACGATGCGGTCGAGGCTGCCCACCGCCAGGGAGAGGTGGCCTTCGGTGGAGAAGAGGCGCGCGCTGGCCCCGGGGATGTGCGCGGCCAGCCACTGGCCGTGGGCCAAGGGGACCATCCGGTCCTGCCCACCCTGCCACACGGCCACCGGGACGGTGATCGCCGCGAGGTCGAAACCCCAGGGACGCACGAACGCCAGGTCGTCGTCGCGCCAGCCGGCGATGCCGGCCGACACCGACCGCCGACAGAGCTCGGCCATGAACTGTGCGAAGTCTCCGGTCAGCGAGGCTCTGTCCACCTCGGGGATGAGACCGCCGAACGCGTCCGCGACCTGATCGGCACTGACGTGACCGAAACCGCGCGCCTGCTCCTCCAGGAAGGGGGTGAGCGCCTGCTCCCCCTGCAGGGCAAGGCTGAACTCGGTGACGTTCTCCTCGCCCATGCCCGCCATCCACTACAGGCCGTCGGCGTCGTAGGGGGCCGCCCCGGCGAGTGAGACCGCCGCCCGGCACCGTCCCGGCAGGAGCGCCGCGCAGGCGAGGGCGTGCGGCCCGCCACCGGACCAGCCGATGGTGATGAAGGAGTCGGCACCCGCGGCGTCGAGGACGGCGGCGGTGTCCGCGGCGGCGTGGGCCACCGCACGACCCGGCTGCGGGGTCGACCCCGCATAGCCGGGGCGTGAGTAGCAGACGACGCGCAGCCCGTGCCGGGCGGCGGCTTCCAGGAGCGGACCGAACAGGAGGGCCGGACCCGGCGTGCCGAGGTGGAAGACCAGCGGCAAGGCGCCGGGGGGACCACTGGCCGCGACCTCCAGGCTGCCTCCGCCCGGGCCCCGGACACGGGACCACGACACCTCGCCACTCCCAGCCACGGTCCGCCCTCCGTCTCACCGCGTCGTGGCTGCGACCTTACACGTTGACATCCTCCCCGGCCTGAAGGCCGAGGATTCCCACACTCCCCACGGGCTCTCCGCTCGGGCGGCCTCACCCGTGGTTGCTGCAGGCTGCGGACGACCGGCTCTGACGGACGCCTCCGTCCGGGCGGCTGGATGCCACCCGAGTTGCCGGTTGGGCCCTGGGATGGACGCCGTCCGCGCGGCGATGTCGTGCCGCATCGAGAGCTCCCGCTGGGCAGCTCTCGCGTCCAGGGCTTGCGTTCGAGGATCGACGTGCCGCGCCAGCAGGGCGCTGAACACGTCGCGCTGCGCCCGGATGCCGCAGGGACACCGGTGGAGGCGCAGCTGCAGGGGTTTGCGCTCCCGCCGGCCGCAGACGCAGACCTGGGAGAGCGCCGTGGCCCGGGGGTCCAGCTCCTGCACTGAACCGCCGGCACTCGCAGCCTTGCGCTTCAGCTCGGAGACGAACATCCCCGGAGCCCGATCCCGCACCGAGCGCGCGAAGTGCCCGCGCTGCCAGGCGCGGTAGCTCAGCCGCTCGATCCGGATGTCGGTGCCATGGGACAGGATCCGGTTGACCAGGTTGCCGTGCAGACTCCGGCGCTGCTCGGCGGTGCGCCGGTGCGCCTCGGCCAGCGCCACCTGGGTGAGCCGAGCCCGACGCGAACGCGTCCAGGCGCAGCGGCCGCGCAGGTGCCGGCCCCGCTCGTCGAAGCAGGCGGGCGACCCGGCGCGATGCTGGCGGTCGAGCTGCCGTTGCAGCCGGCGCACCCGCTGCCACTGCGGCTCCAGCTCTGCGCAGAACCGCTCCAGGGCCACCTCGGCGTCGCTGACCATGGCGATCGTCGACGGCCCCAGGTCCGCCCCCACCAGCCCCGTGCCGACCTGGTGGCGGGGGCAGGGCCGGCCCTGGATCACGAGCTGGGCATACAGGTAGTCCCGCCCCTTCACCCGCCGGCGCACCAGCCGCGCGTAGCGCAGCCCTCCCCCGGCGGCGTGGATGGCGGCCCAGAGCTGCACCTGGTTGCCGGGCTCGACCCGCAGCGGCATGGCCAGCGACCTGCCCCAGCACAGCACCGGTCGCTCCTCTCCATCGATCACCCGCGTTCCGAAGCGCACCGCCGAGTCCGAAGACTTGCCCTCCACCGAGTCCAACCCCCCGGCGGGTGGCCCTGAAGCGCGGCCGGCCCCGCTTCCCATACGCGTACTCCTCGACGGCGCGGAAAGCCCGGGTGGCCACGGTCTGAGCCTCGTGGGCGCCGATCTGCTCACCCAGGTAGCAGCCCCGGACCGCGCTCCCCACCGCCTGGAGGTCGTACTCGCGCACGCCGTGCTCACGGCGCAGCTCGGCGAACGCATCGCCGCGCTCCCTGCCGGCCGGCAGCCGGCGCGCCTCCTCGTGGCGGGGATCGGCCCGCATCGCCGCCAGACGCTCCAGGCCCACCTGCAGGCAGCGGTTGTACACCTGGGCGGCGGCGCGCAACCGGCGTTGGACCACGGCCCGCTGCCTCGGCGTGGCGTCGAGGCGGAACTCGGCGACGAAGGTCGGCGGTGGCGGCTGGCAGCGGCCCATCTACGAACAAATGTACGCCCTGAGCGTGCCCACGACGACGCCCCGATGCCTTCGCAGCCGGCACAGCGTCTCGCTCCTCTTCGCCCACCTAGTGGTGGTCGTGAAGTACCGACGACGCGTCCTCAGCCCTGCCCTGCGCGGCGGCTGCGCACCCTCTGGACCGAGCAATGCGAGCAGCTCGGCGCGATCCTGGTGGAGTGCAACGGCGAACCCGACCACGTCACCTGCTGCTGCGCCACCCGCCATCCCTACCGCTGTGGCGCCTCGTCCAGCAGCTCAAGGGCGTGGCCTCCCGCACTCTTCGACAGCGCCATCCCTGGCTGCGACGCGTGGGTCGCGGCCACCTCTGGAGCCCCTCGTACTTCGTCGTCTCCACCGGCGGCGCTCCCATCGAGGTGGTGCGCCGCTACATCGAGCAGCAGGGCGCGACGACGGCCTTATCCCCGGACTGAAGTCCGGGGCTTGCGGCCTCCCACCTGGGTCAGCATTCGCGGGAGGCGGTGCACTAGGCTCGGCGACGCCATGCCGCTCGTCACCGTCGCGCAGCTCGCCGTCGCCTACGGAGCCGACACCATCTTCTCCGGCCTCGATCTGCGCCTGGAGCGCCGGTCCCGGCTCGCGGTGGTCGGCGCCAACGGGGCCGGGAAGTCGTCGCTGCTGCGCGTCCTGGCCGGCGAGCTGGAGCCGACCGACGGGCTGATCGACCGGCAGCGCGGCCTGCGCAGCGCCCACCTCCCCCAGGACGCGCCCGTCCCGGTGGCCAAGACCGTCCTCGAGGAGGTGATGGCGTCGCGGACCGACCTGGCCGCGATGCGGCACGAGCTCTCCCTCCTCGAGGTGGCGATGAGCCGGGAGGGGCCGGGGCTGGAGGGCCAATTGAGCCGTTATGGAGACCTCCAGCATCGCTACGAGGACGCCGGCGGCTACGACCTGGAGGCGCGGGCACGTGAGGCGCTGGGCGGACTCGGGATCGACGAGGAGCAGCGGGGGCGGGACCCCGCCGAGCTCTCCGGGGGCCAGCAGCGACGGGTGGAGCTGGCCAAGCTGCTGGTGGCGGACGCCGATCTCCTCTTGATTGATGAGCCGACCAACCACCTCGATCTGGAGGGCATCGAGTGGCTGGAGGACTTCATGGCCGGGGTGGGCACCGCCTTTGTCCTGGTCTCCCACGACCGCCGATTCCTCGACCACGTCTGCACCGGGGTGCTGGAGCTCAACCACGGCACCGCCGAGGAGTACCCGGGCAACTACAGCGCCTACGTCCGCCTGCGTGTGGAGCGCCGGGCCCGACGCCTCAAGGAGTACGACGAGCAGCAGGACCACATCCGGCATCAGGAGGAATTCATCCGCCGCTACCGCGCCGGCCAGCGTGCCCGCGAGGCTCGGGGACGTCAGACCAAGCTGGACCGCCTGCCCCGGGTGGCGGCACCGCCGGACGACCGGCGCCCCCGGCTCCGCTTCGCCACCGCCCCCTCCTCACGGGTCACCCTCAAGGCGTCGGGGCTCGTGGTGGGACGGGAGGGGCCGCTGCTGGAGCTGCCGGCATTGACCCTCGCCCCGGGGGACCGGATCGCCGTCGTCGGGGCCAACGGGAGCGGGAAGTCGACACTCCTCCACACCCTCGCCGGCGAGCTGCCGGCGCTGGAGGGGCGCGTGGATCTGGGCCCGCGGACGGTGTTCCGCCTCTACCGCCAGGACCTGGGCCGCGGCCAGGTAACCGACTCCCAGAGCTTCGCGAGCGACCAGAACAGCACGGTGATGGAGGACCTGCTCGCCGACCACCCGATCGGCCCCGAGCGGGGCCGCAACATGCTGGGAGCGCTGCTCTTCTCGGGGGACGAGGTCCACCGGCGGGTGGGCGACCTCTCGGGCGGGGAGCGTGCCCGCCTGCTCATGGGCAAGCTCGCGCTCGAGCCGACCAACCTCCTCTTCCTCGACGAGCCCACCAACCATCTGGACCTGCCCGCGCAGGAGGTTCTGGAGGGAGCGCTCACCAAGTACCCGGGCGCATTGGTCCTGGTGTCGCACGACAGGGCGCTGATCGACGCCCTGGCCACCGAGACCTGGGCCATCGAGGAGGGCGGGAAGGTCCGCAAGGTCGTGGGCGGCTACACCGCGCTCCTCGCCGATCGCCAGCGCGACCGCCGGCCCGGGGGTGGGGGCGAGGCCGAGGTGGCCGTCGCGCCGGCGGGGGGCGGGCGGGGCCGGGCCGGGGCGACCCGGGTGGAGGCCGGCAGTGGGGCAGGACGCGCTCGCACCGGCGGTCGCGGGGAGAGGGCCGGCCGGGACGGCGGCGGACACGACCGGGCCGGGCACGGCGGCTCTGGGCACGGCAGCTCTGGGCATGCCGGCTCCGGGCACGATGGCGGGCGTGACCGCTCCGGGCGGACGCCGGCCCCGTCCCGCGCCCCCGCTGCCGGACGCAAGGTGCGCGCCGCCGCCCGCTCCCTCTCCGCGAGCGGCCGTCTGCTGGAGAGTGAGATCGCCGACACCGAGGCCGCGCTGGCCGAGACCCGGAGACGCCTGCTCGACCCCGCCACCTTCTCCGACCCCGCGGTGGGCGCCGAGGTCGGGCGCGAGCACGACCGCCTCACCGGGGCGCTCGCCGAGCTCTACGAGCGCTGGGCCGAGATCGGCGCCGAGTAGGTCGGTCGGCGGGCGGAGACCCTCCCCGCAACCGCCGCGAGCGTGGGGACCCAGCGGCCCCGGGGAGCCCTGACCGCCCCGCTACACTCTGCGCGTGACCCAGGTCGGCGACCTCACTATCGGTGGCATCCTCATCGAGGACACCGCTATCCAGCGGCGGGTGGAGGAGCTGGCGGCCGAGATCGACGCGGCCTACCCGGTGCTGGAGCAGTCGCTCGTCCTGATCTGCGTGCTCAAGGGGTCGATCCTCTTCACCGCCGACCTGGCCAGGGCGCTGACCATCCCCGTCGAGCTGGAGTTCGTCGCCTGCCGCTCGTACGGTGACGCCACCACCAGCTCGGGGACGGTGGAGCTGGTCAAGGACGTGAGCATGACCCTCCGGGACCGCGACGTCCTGATGGTCGAGGACATCATCGACACCGGGCTGACGACCTCCTTCCTCCGCAAGCACCTGGCCACGCATCACCCCCGCTCGCTCCGCCTGGTGTCCCTGCTCGACAAGCGCAGCCACCGGATGCGCGAGGTCCAGATCGACTTCCGCGGCTTCGACATCCCCGACCACTTCGTCGTCGGCTACGGCCTCGACGTGGCCCAGCGGCTTCGCAACCTGCGCGACATCCACGTGGTCGAGGTGCCTTCGTCGGCCGGGTGACCGCCCCGGGGGACCCATCGTGATCGCGCCCGGCGACGCCTCGCGCCGCCCGGGCGTCAGATCTCCACCGCTGCCATCTCGTCACACGTCGAAAACAAGCCTCCAGATCAGACCCCTTTGGGGGTAAGTTGACTGGTCATGGCGAACAAGCGCTCGGCAGCGAGCTCGCGAGGTCGGGACCTCTTCCGCACCGAGGTCAGCTCCCTCCTCGCCGATCTCAGTGAGCTGGCCGGAGAGCAGGTCGCGCATCCGGTTCCCGCGGAGACTCCCCCTGTGGCGGCCGAGCCGGCGGTCGAGGCGCTCGGACCGGTCGCGCACGGCACCGATGCCGATGCGGATGCCGCGCCGAGCTCGGGCGGAGAAGCGGCGGAGTCCCCGGCTCCGCCGGAGCAGGACGGCACCCCGGACGAGGATCTCATCTCCCTCTCGCCGAGCTACCTCCCCCCGCTCCCCCCGGTCCTCTCGCCACTGACCGCGGCCCCGGAGCCGGCGGCACCGTCCGGGCGAGGATCCTCTGCCGCAGAGCCGGCTCCGCCGCCAGGGGCCTGGGCGGCCGCACCGGAGCCGGAGGCACCTCCCGCGCTGTGGCCGGAGATGGGGCCTCCCCAGCACCGGACCTCGCCGCCCGAGCCGGAGGTGAGCGCTCCGTGGCCATCGCCACCTGATCCGGTGGCGTTGCCCGGCGAATGGGCCCTTGCGTCCCAGCCCGCGGCGGCGCCCGGAGACTGGGGCGCTCCGCCCGAGCCGCCTGCGGCTCCTGCAGATTGGGTCTCCCCGCCTGAGCCGGTGGCGGCCCTCGGCCTCTGGCCCTTCATGTCGGACCTGTCGACGGCAGCCGGAGGCTGGGACCAGTGGCCTGAGCGGAGCGCAGCGCCCGACTCGCCGACCTCCTCACCGGAGCCCGCAGGTGCCTCGGAGCAGTGGGTCTCCCCGCCTGCGCACGAACCCCCCGCCACCGGGCAGGGGTGGCCACCGCCGCCGGGGGACGCGGGAACCGCTCCGGCGCCCGGAAGCGGATGGGCCCAGCCCCCGGGCCCTCCGCCGGCGGTGGAGTGGCCGTCGACGGCTGCGGGGGCACCCGAGGAGGGCGTACTCGGGCCGGCCGTGCTGCCCGCGTCCCACCATCACCCGGCACCGCTGCCTCCGATGTGGCCGCCGCCGGCCGAGCCGCCACCCGTTTGGGGGAGCGACGATCTCATCGAGATGTCAGCTCCGCCCGCGCCGCCACCTGCTCCCGCGGCCGGGATCGCCGACGCGAAGCTCCCCACCGGTGACATCACGGCCGCGGAGCTCGCGGCCCAGGATCAGAGCGCACCGGCGTGGCGCAGGTCTCCGTCCTCACAACCCTCGCGTCTCCCCACCCTGGCGGAACTGCCCGGATGGAGGCTGGACGGGCCGGTCCGCGCCGCCCCGCCGTCGTATCCCGCAGCGAGCGGGGAGCGCGACGGCTCGACGGTCGACCAGGGAGCGCCGAGCACCCCCGGTGTTTCCCCGGAAACGGCGGTCGCCACCGGCTCGACGGTCGACCAGGCAGCGCCGAGCGCCCCCGATGTTTCCCCCGCAACGGCGGTCGCCACCGGCCCGCCGGCGGATCGATCGGAACCCGCGCCGGAGGGCGGTGGGGAGCGGACGCCACAGGCCCCGCCGGCTCCGATCCCCGCCACCGCCGCGGCCAGCGCCGCCCCCGTGCCGACCACCGCGAGCTCCGGGCCGGCTGCCGCCGGGCGACCGGGGTTGCCACTGCTGCCCGGCGGGCAGCCGGCGCCGGTCTCGACCAGGCCCTGGACCCTCGCCTCGGCGATGCAGCCCCTCGCACCCATGGCCCCGCCGGCGATCCGGACCGCGGGCGCGTCTCTCCCGGAGCCGACGGGACCTGCGCTCTCACGCAGCCGGTCGAGCGGAGTGAACCTGCCGTTCGCCGTCGTGGTCGCCGCGCTCGTCGCGGTCCTCGCGGTGATCGTCGTGCTGATCCTCCTGAACCACCACCACTGAGACCAGGCACCCGCGCAACTGACAGGGTGCTGGAGAACCCTGTTAACGGATCACCGGAAGTCCAGCCTCCTCCCAGGCATCGATCCCACCCGTCACGTTGACCGAACGCGGGCGGCCGGCCTGCCGGAGGTAGTCGACGGCGCGGCGGCTGCGCCCCCCCACCCGGCAGTACACGTAAAGGTCACGGTCGTCGGGGAGCTCACCGATCCGGCCGGGAAGCTCGACCAGGGGGATCAGCACCGCACCGGCTATCCGCCGCTCCTGCGACTCCCATGGCTCGCGGACGTCGAGCAGATACGCCCCACCCGTGACGGCGGCGTGTGCCTCCGCAGGGGTGACCTCGATCGGAAGGTCCATCTTCGCCGGAGTATATGCGGCGGCCTGATTCGGACCGTCCTGGGCGCCACCGGCGGCACAGCCTCCGACGGGCGGCTGTTACATTGGGCGGCCGTGACCGACCCGTTCTCCTCATCCCCAGCGCCAGTCCGCGCGGTCGCGGTCGGAGAGGCTCGGACGTGAGCGGCGACTACATCGTCGGCGCGGTGATCGGCGAGGGGCTGATGGGCCCGCGGAGCACCGGTCGCTACCGCCCCAGCGGTCACCCGGTCTCACTGGAGGAGGTCCCCGCTCGGCTGCTCAGCGGCGGAGACTTCGTGGAACGGCTGGCACTCGCCAGCAGGCAGGCCGCCACCGTGGCGGACCACAACGTGGCCGCGGTCTACGACCTGGTCCGGATCGGGCAGCGCCTCTACGTCGTCACCGAGCTGGTCCGCGGCCGGAGCCTCCCCGCCCTCCTCGGGGCCGACGGTTCCCTCCCCCTGCCGGCGGTGATGCTCATCGTCGATGCCGTGCTGGCCGGTCTCGAGGGGATCCACCGCGCGGGCATCGCCCACGGAGACGTCTCTCCCGATGTCATCGTGATCACCCCGGCGGGTGCCGTCCGCATCACCGAGCTCGGCGTGGCCGCGGTGCTGGCCGCGGACCCGGCCATGCCCGGGTCGCCCGCGGTGGAACCGCCTGAGGGAGATGCCCCGAGCGTCGCCGCCGACCTCTACGCCACCGGGGCCCTGCTCCGCGAGCTGGTCAGCGGCATGCGCCCGGAGGAGAGCGGCGAGGTGCGCGGGCCCAAAACGCTGGTGCGCCTGGTCAACCGGTCGCTCGCCGGCGTTCCGGAGGTGCGGTTCACGACCGCCACCGAATTCCGGCTGGAGTTGGAGACCGTCGCGACCCAGCTGCTCGGGCCGGGATGGAGGGTCCAGAGCGACCTCGCCGCCCGCGCCACCCGTTCGCTCGGTCCTCAGCCCGCCCGCAGCCGCCTCGGCCACACGGTCACGGTGAACCTGGCCGGTGAGCCGCCACCACCGCCCGCCCTCTCCGTGACCCCAGCGGATCCGCCCTCCGGCAACCCGCCGCCGGCCGCCCCTCTGACCGACCCGGGGACGGCAACCGCCCCGACGGCGGAGTCTCCGCCCCTGAACCCCGCTCCGGCGGGAGACGCGGTGGCGGCGCAGCCAGGCCCGGCCGCCCAGTTCGACCCCGACCCGTTCGCCACCCCGGAGGGCTCGCAGCTCTCGGAGCCCGGTGCCGGCTCACCGGGGGGCAGCGCCCGCCCGCCTCGGCGGCGCCGGCGGCGCCGGTGGATCTGGCTCCTGGCAGGGCTGGTGGTGGTCGCCGCCGCGGTCGCCGCCGGGGCGGTGGTGCTGCTCCAGCCGCCGGCCGCGACCCCGGCCGCGACCCCGGCCGCGGCGCCCCCGCTGGCGGTGGGTGATGACGTCCGGCTCACCGTGCGGCCAGGTAGCACCGCGGGGTGCGGCACCACCTTCACCTTCACCGCCACCGGATCGCTGAGCGGGTCCGGGACGCTCACCTATCAATGGGTCCGGAGCACCGCCGGGGGGAGCCCGACGTTCAGCAAGTTCTCGGTGACGATCTCCTCCGATAACTCGTTCCGCTTCACGACACCGATCCAGCTGACCGGCCCGGCGACCATCGACACCACCGTGACCTTTCAGGTCCTCTCACCCCAGGCGCGGACGGCGAGCCAGACGATCCATTACGTCTGCACCCACTGACGCGTCGGGCCCTGGCCTGGCATCAGTACACCGTGCTGCTCCCGCCCGATGCGGATTGCGGACTGGTGGTCAGCCGGAGCGGTGGTCCAGCGCGGCGTCCAGGAGCGCGTCGCCCTGGTCCTTGGGACCGACGAAGGCGAGCCGGACGTCCTCGATGCCGGCCGCGATCCGCTCGGCGACCCGCTGGACGTCGGAGACGGTCACCCGGCTGACCGCCGCGGCTCGATCGTCCGGCGTCTCCAGGGGAAGCCGGGCCCGCCAGCGGGAGCCATAGAAACGGGCGCTGGCCATCGCCGTCTCTGTGGAGCGGAGCATCCGCCCGATCATGGCCGACTTGGCGGCGGCCAGCTCGGTGGCGGGAACCGGCCGGGCGGCGATCCGGCGCAGCTCCCGAAACGAGAGGCGCACCGCCTTGACAGCGTCCTTGGGACGCGTTCCGGTCGCGATCGCGAATACCCCGGTGTCCTCCAGGGCCTCGTGGAGGGCGAAGATCGAGTAGGCGAGACCGTTGCGCTCGCGGACCGTGTGGAAGAGGCGTGAGGACATCCCGCCCCCGAGGATGTAGGTCATCACGGAGAGGGCGGTCCGGTCCTCGTCCAGCGCGGGGATGCCGGGCACGGCGAGGGCCATCTTGATCTGCGGCTCCTCGGCCGGGGTGAACGGCCGCACGTTGGCCGCATAGCGCTCCCCGAGGCCCCACCGGGCCTGGGCGCGGGGCCGCGGTTGCGCGGTGGGTACGTCGGCGAGCAGCGCCTCCGCCCGTTCGGGCTCGAGCTGGGCACCGCCGGCGATGACCAGACACATCGAGGTCGGTGCGTAGAAGGAGCGGTGGTATTCGAGGAGCTGGTCACGGGTCGCCTTCTCGACCACCCACGGAAAGCCGGCCGCCGACCACGACACGGGCTGGTCGGCTCCGAAGGTGACGGTGCCCAGCCGGTCCCAGATCCAGCCGTCGGGGTCGGCCAGCCGGGCCGACAGCTCCTGGAGCACCACGTTGCGCTCCCGCTCGACCTCCTCGACGGCGAAGAGGGGCCGGCTCAGCATGTCGGTGACGATGTCAGCGAGCTGACGCATCGCCGTCGCCGGGCCCTCGGCGTAGTAGCCGACCTCCTCGGTGTCGGTGTAGGCATTGGTGGAGGCTCCCAGCCGGTCGATCTCGCGGGTGATCTGCTGGGTGGTGGGCCTGCGTTCGGTCCCCTTGTAGAACATGTGCTCCAGGTAATGGGCGAGGCCGGCCGTCTCCGCCGTCTCGTCGCGCGACCCGGCCCGGACGATCAGGAAGACGCCGATGTTGCGGCTCGCGGACGGCGCGTTGAGAAGGGTTGCTCCGTTGGAGAGGGTGGCCACCCGCGGCTCCGCCAGAGGGAGCGGGAGAGTGGAAGCTCTGGAGACGTGGGGCAACGCTGATGACCTCCTGGTCAGGGGTGACGAGCGAAAGGTACCGCGCCCGGTCAGGACGTGCCCGATTCCCAGGACGCCAGGTAACGGCGCTGCTCCTCGCTGAGCACGTCGATGCCGATGCCCATGCTGGAGAGCTTGAGGGCGGCGATGGCCGCGTCGATGTCGGCCGGGACGTCATAGACCCGGGGCACCAGCTCCGCGTGATGGCGAGCGACGTACTCGGCGCAGAGCGCCTGGTTGGCAAAGGACATGTCCATGACCGCGGCCGGGTGCCCCTCAGCGGCGGCGAGGTTCACCAACCGCCCCTGGGCGAGCACGTTGACGGTGCGGCCGTCACGCAGCCGGTAGGCCTCGACGTAGGGCCGGGGACGGGAGACCCCCGAGGCCATGTCGTCCAGCGCTGCCAGGTTGATCTCGTCGTTGAAGTGCCCGCTGTTGGCGACGATGCAGCCGTCCTTCATCAGCTCGAAGTGGTAGCGATCGATGACGTTGATGTCCCCGGTGACGGTGACGATGAAATCGGCCTGGGGAGCGGCCTCGGCAAGCGTCATCACCCGGTAGCCGTCCATGGCCGCCTCCAGCGCCCGGACCGGGTCGACCTCGGTGACGACGACGTGGGCGCCGTGACCCGCGGCCCGGCTGGCCAGGCCGCGTCCACACCACCCATACCCGCACACGACGAGGGTCTTGCCGGCGAGCAGGACGTTGGTGGCCCGGATCAGGCCGTCCAGGGTGCTCTGCCCGGTGCCATAGCGGTTGTCGAACATGTGCTTGGTGAGCGCCTCGTTGACGGCCACGATCGGGAATCGCAGGGCCTTGTCGGCGGCCATGGCGCGCAGCCGGATCACGCCCGTGGTGGTCTCCTCGGTCCCGGCCAGCACCTCGGGAATCAGCTCGGTGCGAGTCTTGTGCAGTTCGGCGACCAGGTCCGCGCCGTCGTCCATGGTCAGATTGGGGCGATGATCGAGAACCGCATTGATGTGCTCGAAGTAGCGGGCGCTGTCCTCGCCCCTGACCGCGAAGGTGGGGACGCCGTGATGGGCGGTGAGCGCCGCGGCGATCGGGTCCTGGGTCGACAGCGGATTGCTGGCGCAGAGCCGGACGTCGGCGCCGCCGGCTCGCAGCGTGATGGCAAGATTGGCCGTCTCGCTGGTGACGTGGAGGCAGGCTCCGAGCCGGAGGCCGGCGAGCGGCAGCTCCCGTTCGAAACGCTCCCGGATGAGGCCGAGCACCGGCATCTCGCGGGCCGCCCAGGCAATCAGCCGGTCGCCCTCGTCAGCCAGGGAGAGATCGGCGACGTCATATTCGGAGGTGCCGGTGCTGCTGGTCATGCCATCTCCTGGCGAAGGGTGATGAGAGTGGGTCGAACGGCCATGGTACCCGAGGGCCGAGCGCGCCCTGCGCTCAGAAACGGATCAGGGAAACGTGAGTCCTCTCGCCCAGGGCCTCGGCTCCGCCGAACCCGGCCAGCTCGATGAGGAACGCGATCCCGACGACCTGGCCGCCAAGCCGCTCGATCAGCTCGGCGGACGCGCGGGCAGTCCCCCCGGTCGCCAGCAGATCGTCGACGATGAGCACCCGCTGGCCGGGGTGGATGGCGTCGGCGTGGACCTCCAGCACCGCCTCGCCATACTCCAGGGCGTAGGCGACCGAGATGGTCTGGGCCGGCAGCTTGCCCTGCTTGCGGACCGGGACGAAACCGACCCCGAGCAGGTAGGCAAGAGCCCCTCCGAGGACGAAGCCTCGGGACTCCACCCCGACGACCACCTCGATGCCGGCGTCGCGATAGGCGTCGACCAGGCCGTCGATGGCGGTGCGGAAGGCTTCGGCGTCACCGAGGAGGGTGGTGATGTCCTTGAACAGCACCCCCTCGCGCGGGAAATCGGGCACATCCCGGATCAGCCCGCGCAGCCGCTCGCCGAGGGCGCCGGGAGGGATGGGATCATCGCTCACGCCGCCGGATGCTAGCAGGGGTGACGTAGCCAGGAGGGAGAGCCGCAGGCTTTCCCTCCGAACGGAGGAGCCCCTGGTATGCGGGCGAATACCAGGACGTCCCTGTCCCATCAGCGATCATGGCGCGATTGCTACACTGCCTCGTCTCCCATGTCCTCCCGATGCCATCACCGCTTGCCCAAGCCCGGGTGATCCATGTCCACCAACGCTGACGTTCAGCTGGCGGGGCCCGACGCCAGGCCGGCGACGCGGCTCGACACCCTCCGCCACTACCGGCACCTGACCCTGGAGCTGGCCATCAGCCAGTTCAAGCTTCGTTACACGCAGTCGGTGCTGGGCTACTTCTGGTCGCTGCTCAAGCCGGCCATGGTCTTCGCGATCACGTATTTCATCTTCGTCGACCTCTTCGACATCAAGGACGGCACCCACTTCTACGGCATCCAGCTCCTGCTCGGGATCGTCATCTGGACCTTCTTCGCCGAGTGCACCGCTTCGTCGATGCAGGCCATCGCGAGCAACGCGGCGCTGATTCGCAAGACCTACTTCCCGCGATCCATCCTGGTGATCGCGGCGTCGATGTCGTCACTGTTCACCTTCCTCATCAACCTGGTGATCGTGTTCGTGATCGCAGTGGTGCTGCGGCAGATCGACGTCAGCCTCCGGATCGTCGTGGTCCTCCCCCTACTCATCGAGCTGTATTTACTCGCGCTCGGTGTCGCCCTCTTCCTCTCCGCGCTCTTCGTCCAGTACCACGACGTCGGACACCTCTGGGACGTGCTGATGCAGCTCCTCTTCTACGGATCCGGCGTGATGTTCAGCCTCACCTACGTGCTCCAGCGCCTGCATCTCGTGGAGGCGGTCGGACAGACGAAGTACATCCCGCCTCACTACATCTGGATCGTGGAGTTGATGGTGTGCAATCCCATCATGCAGACGATCGAGGACCTGCGCCACGCGCTGCTCACACCGCAGGCCCCGTGGACCGAGCTGGTGGTGACCGGCCACCTGGTCGCCGTCCATCAGCTCCACCCACTCAACACTCCCTGGCTCCTGCCGGTGCCGTTCCTGGCCGTCGCCCTGATCCTGACCATTGGGGCGCTCACCTTCCGGGCTCGAGCCCGCAGCTTCGCCGAGAACCTGTGAACAGCACCGACCGCGACGCCGTCATCAAGGTGGAGCATCTCTCCAAGCGCTTTCGCATCCCGCTGGATCACAGCTCGACGCTGAAGCACCGGATGACCCACTGGCGGAGCGCTTCGCGGCACCGCGTCCTGGAGGCGCTGCGCGACGTCAGCTTCGAAGTCCCGGCGGGACAGTTCATCGGCATCATCGGGCACAATGGCTCGGGCAAGAGCACCCTGCTCAAGATCCTCGCCCGCATCTACCGGCCCGACGCGGGCAGGGTGGCCATCGAGGGCAAGGTGTCGCCCTTCCTCGAGCTCGGTGTCGGCTTCAATCCCGAGCTGACGGCGAGGGAGAACATCTTCCTGAGTGGAGCCATCCTGGGTTTGGGCCGGGTCGAGCTACACCGCCTCTTCGAGGAGATCATCGGCTTCGCCGATCTGGAGCAGTTCGTCGACCACAAGCTCAAGAACTTCTCCTCTGGGATGGAGGTGCGCCTCGCCTTCTCCCTCGCCATCCAGGCTCACGCCGAGATCCTGATGATGGACGAGGTGCTCGCCGTCGGTGACGCCTCCTTCCAGGCGAAATGCTTCGACATCTTCGCCCGCTACAAGCGCGAGGGCCGGACGGTGGTGCTGGTGACCCACGAGCTGAGCTCCGTCAACAAGTACTGTGACAGGGCACTCCTGCTCGACCACGGACGGCTAACCGGCGACGGGCCGGCCGCCGACGTCACGGCGCAGTACCGGCGTGCCATCGGGCTGTCGGAGGAGGGCACCAGGCTCAGCGAGGAGGTCGAGCGCTGGGGCTCTCGCGACGTCGTCCTGACCGGCGCACGGATGCTGGACGAGCGCGGCGTCGAGGACTGCAATCCGCCCACCGGCGGCTTCACCCGCGTCGAGCTCGGATACCAGATCCAGAACGACTCCGTGGCCGACTTCGTCTGCGTCATCTGGCTGGTGCGGGACGACGGGCAGGTGCTCGCCGAGGCCCGCCTGCCGGTGAGCCAGTACGCCCAGGTGGGCTCCAGCCAGCGCGGGGCGTCGGGCACGATCCGGTACGACATCCCGGAGATTCCCCTGCTCGACGGCGGCTACAGCGTCAACATCGAGCTGCAGGGACGCCGCGACGGTGCCACCTATGACCACCTGAACCATGCCGTCCGCTTCCACGTCGTCGACAAGGGGGGCCGCGGCGGCTTGATCGACCCGGGTGGCGTCTGGTCGGTGGTGCCCACGGAGCAGCCGGTGGTGGGCTGGCCAGACCAGTTCGCCGCGACCCAGCAGTAGGCTGGGGGCGATGAGCGAGCAGGCCCTCCCCCGCACCGACGGCGCACCGCCCGCCGGGGACACGGAACCGCCGCCTCCCGACGTGGAGGCGATCGTCGGCGAGCTGCAGACCGAGGTGCTGCGCAAGCGCGCGGCCGGTGCCTATCCCGCCGACCTCCTGGAGAGGCTTCACACCGAATTCCACCCCGATGAGGGGCTGGAGCCGCCCGAGGTGAGGGTGCTGGTGGAGAGCGCACGGCCGCTGCGGTCGGACCGGCCCGTCGTCGGGGGGACGATCGTCTTCGGAAAGCGAGTGGTCCGCCGGCTGCTCGCCTGGTACGTCGCCCCCATCGCCCAGGATCAGACGCGTTTCAACCTGGCCATCCTGCGCGAGCTGCGCGCCCTGGAAGAGCGGGTCGCGCGGCTCGAGGAGCGGCGGCCGCCAGAACCCGAGAAGGGGACCCGCCCGCGGGCACACCGGTGAGGCTCGCCTTCGTCCTCCCCCGCTTCGCGCCTGGGGTGCTGGGCGGCGCCGAGTATCACGCCCGCCAGCTGGCAGGACGGCTGATCGGCCGCGGTCACGACGTCACCGTCCTCACCACGTGTGCGATCGACCACTACACCTGGAAGAACGCCCTGGCTCCCGGCCCCGATGTCGTCGACGGCATCCCGGTTCGGCGCTATCCGGTCACCGTGATCCGGGACCGCTCCCTGGTCGCCCGCCTCCAGACGGCCATCGACGCCGGCTTCACCATTCCCGCGGCTCATCAGGAAGAATGGGTGCGCAACACGGGCCACAGTGCACCCCTGCTCGACGCCATCGCTGATACCGCCGACCGGGTCGACGCCCTGGTGTTCTCCCCCTATCTCTTCGCGAGCACCGTCCTGGGAGCTCGTGTGCGCCCCGACCGGAGCCTGATCCAGCCCCTCCTCCACGACGAGGCCTACGCCCGTTTCGCCTGCGTGCAGGCCGCCCTGCGGGGCGCGGCCGGCCTCCTCTGGATCAGCTCCGGGGAGCGGGAGGTGGCGGAGCGGCTCATCCCCGGCCTTCCCCCGGGGCGGCTGGTGGGCGCGGGCATCGACCTCCCGGCTGCCCCGGTCGACCCGAAGGTGGAGCGCCACCGTCTCGGCCTGGAGGGGACAGTGGTGAGCTACGCGGGGAGGCGCGAGGGCGCCAAGAACTTCCCGCTTGTCGCCGAGGCGGTGACCGCGGCGAACCTCGGCTGGGGCCGGCAGGTGACCCTCGCCGCCATGGGAGCGGGACCGGCCGTCCTCCCTCCCCAGGCGCGCCCCTTTGTCCGCGACCTGGGACGGGTGGACGACGCAGTCAAGCTCGGGGTCTTCGCCGGCTCCACCGCGGTGGTCAACCTCTCGGTGGTCGAGAGCTTCAGCTACGTGGTCATGGAAGCCTGGAGCGTCGGCACCCCGGTGATCGTGCACGCGGACTGCGAGGTGACGCGCCGCCACTGCCGGGAATCCGGGGGAGGTCTCTGGGTTCGCGACGTGGAGGAGGCCGTGGAAGCGATGCTCCTGCTCGGCGGCCACCCCTCGCTCCGCGCCCGGCTCGGCGCCGCCGGCCGCCGCCACGTCAAGCGGCAGATGTCCTGGGAAGCCACCCTGGATCGTTTCGAGTCCGCGGTGGCCGAACTGCTGCCGCCAAGAGGCCTGGCACGCGCATGACGGCGATCCACCAGCTCCTCCCCGTCCTCTCGCCCGGGGACGCCATCGGCCAGGCGGTGCGGCGGATGCGCTCCGCCTTTCTGGAGGCCGGCTTCTCCTCGGAGATCTTCGCCGAGGAGATCGACCAGCGCCTCGTGGGAGAGGCGCGGCCCGCGGCCGCGCTGGAGGCGAGCGTCGGAGCCGGGGATCTGGTCCTCTACCACCTGAGCATCGGAGCCAGGTCGGCGCGTCTCTTTGCCGGGCTCGGATGCAGGCGGGCGATCGTCTACCACAACATCACCCCCTCCCCCTACTACCGGACGACCAGCCCGCGGGTCGCGTACTGGCTCGACCAGGGACGGCGGGATCTGGCCCGGCTGGCCCCCGTGGTCGAGTTGGGGATCGGCGACTCCGCCTACAACGCCGCCGAGCTGCGGGCCGCCGGCTGCCCGGCGACCATGGTCATCCCTCCCCCCGTCGACCTGGCGCGTCTCTCGCCGCGCCCCGCCCACCCCGCCGGCCCACCACGCCTCATCTTCGTCTCGCGGCTCGCCCCCAACAAGCGGCAGGAGGAGCTGATCCGGGTGCTGGCCGCTCTCCGTGCCTGCTGGCAGCCGGAGGCGACGCTGGTGCTGCCGGGTGGCTGGAACGACACCGAGACCTACGCGGCCGGGCTCCGCCGGCTGTCGAGGGACCTCGGGGTGGCCGGCGCGGTCGAGCTGCCGGGACGGCGCAGCGACCGGGAGCTCGGCGATCTCTACGCCGGAGCGACGGTGGCCGTCTGCGCCAGCGAGCACGAGGGCTTCGGGATGCACGTGCTGGAGGCCTGGGCGTTTAACCTCCCCCTGGTCGCCCGTGCCGCGGCCGCGGTCCCCGAGACGGTGGGAGACGCGGGCATCCTGCTGGACACCGACGACCCCCTGGTGTGGGCGGCGGTGGTCGACCGGGTCATCCGGGACGCGCGGCTCCGGAACCTCCTCATCGAGCGGGGACGCCGCCGGCTCGGCGACTTCTCGGATGCGGCTCTGGAGGTCCGGATGTCGGAACTGCTGGACCGCCTAGACCTCTCCGGGCAGGGCGCCCCCAGGGCGGTGCCACGCTCGTAGCCCCAGCCCTTCATGTGCCACTATCCCGGGCATCCGATCATGTTGGGAGCGGTGACCATGAAGTCGAGTGCAAGCGTTGACCACGGTGCGACCCGCCGTCTCTTCTCCGTCCTCACCGCAGTCTGGGACACCGACCTCTGGCGCCTGGAGCTGTGGGACGGGAGCAGCGCGGGGGAGACCGAGACACCGGAGTTCGTCCTCCGTTTTCGCAGCCGCAGGGGGCTCGACCGTCTCGTCGGCGACCTGCCGGATCGGGGGTTTGGCCGGGCCTACGCCGAAGGCAGCCTCGAGGTCGAGGGCCTCTACGCCTTCCTGGGGCGGGTCAGCGATCTCTCGATGAGCAGGATGGCTCGACTGCTCCCGCGCATCCTCACCACCGCGCTGGCACTGGGAGCTCGACCCGACCCCCGCCGGATCCCCGTGGAGGCGCATCTCCGCGGACGGCTGCACAGCCGCGTCCGCGACAGCGAGGCGATCCGCCACCACTACGACCAGCCCCCCGAGTTCTACCGGCTCTTCCTGGGCCGGACCCTGACCTACTCGTGCGCCTACTTCGAGACCCCGGACACCGACCTCGACACCGCCCAGGAGGCGAAGCTGGAGCTGGTCTGCAGCAAGCTGCGGCTGCGTCCCGGGGAACGCTTCCTCGACATCGGCTGCGGCTGGGGAAGCCTGGTCTTCCACGCCGCCCAGCACTGGGGGGTGCGGGCGCTCGGGATCACCGCCAGCCCGCGTCAGGCGGAGTGGGCAGCCGAGCAGGTGCGCACGCTGGGGCTGGAGGGGAAGGCGGAAGTGCGGCTTGCCGACTACCGGGACGGCCTCGACGGCGAGTTCGACGCCATCGCCAGCGTGGGGATGGTCGAGCACGTCGGCCGGCGGGCGATGGCGGGCTACTGCGAGGCCGTCCGCGGGCTGCTCCGGCCGGAGGGCCGGGCCCTCATCCATGGCATCACGACGCGGCCCGGAGCCAAGGGGATCGGCGCGTTCCTGAACAGCTTCGTCTTCCCCGACGGCCAGCTCCAGGAGGCTGGGTCGATGGTGACCGCCCTGCAGGCGAGCGGGCTCGAGGTCCGCGACGTGGAGAGCCTCCGCGAGCACTACGCGCTCACCCTGCGCAACTGGGTTGAGCGGCTCGAGGCGGGGTGGGATGAGGCGGTAGCCCTGGTCGGAGTCCAGCGTGCACGGGTCTGGAAGCTATACATGAGCGGGAGCCGGGTCGGCTTCGAGCAGGGGTCGATCGCCATCCACCAGATCCTGGCGGTGCGGCAGGGCGAGGCAGGAGAGTCCGGGCTCCCGCTCACCCGGGCCGACTGGTACCTCGCGGAGCGGGGGTCCGCGGTCGAGGTGTGACCGACCCCGCAAACGACGGCGGCGAGGCGGTGCTCTCGCCGCCCGACCGGGCCCCACGGAGCCGGCGCCGGCTCCGCCTGGTGGTGCCCCGCTACGGCCCGGACGTCAGCGGGGGGAGCGAGCAGCTGATCCGGAGGCTGGCCCACACCCTCCAATCTCGGCGATGGGACGTCGAGGTCTGGACGACCACGGCGGGTGACGAGACGACCTGGACGCCGGCCTTCCCCCCCGGGGACGACCTGGACGGCGCGGTGCGGGTGCGGCGGTTCGAGGTGATGGGAAGGCGGCAGCCCCGCCTCTTCCACCAGATGAGCCGGGCGATGTTCCGGCTCCCTCCGGTGCTCCGGCCCGAGACCGCGTGGCTCGTGAGCCAGGGGCCGTTCGCCCCAGCGCTGGTCCGCGCGCTGGCCACCGGGACCGACCGGCCGACCCTCTTCACCCCCTACCTCTACCACCCGACCATCTGGGGGCTCCCCGCCGCACCGCACCCGCGCCTGCTGATCCCCGCCGCCCACGACGAGCCGCCACTCCGGCTCCGCACCGTCGGGCGCGCCGTGGCTGCCGTCGACGCCCTCTGGTATGGGACCGAGGAGGAGCGCACCCTGCTGGAGGCCGTGCACCCGGTCGCCGCCCGGCGTCCCTACGCCGTCGGCACGGTGGCGATCGACCCGCCGATCGGGCTCGACCGGGACGCCTTCCGGCGCGACCGCGGCCTGGGGTACTACCTGCTCTACGCCGGGCGTGTCGCGCGCGGCAAGGGCGTGGACCTCCTCCTCGACGGGTATGCCCTGCTGCGCCAGCGCCACCCTGAGCTCTCCCTGGTGCTCATCGGCGACCCCGGCCGGCTGGCCGCCCCACCGGAGGGGGTCCTCTCGCTCGGATGGCTGGACGACGACGAGCACTGGTCCGCGCTGGCCGGGGCCGTGGCCGTGGTCGTGCCGAGCAGCCTGGAGAGCCTCTCGCTGGTCACTCTCGAAGCGTGGGCGGCCGGACGGCCGTGCCTGCTCAACGCCAATTCACCCGTGCTTGCGGGTCAGGCGGATCGGAGCGGGGGAGCCCTTCTCTTCCGCGATCCCGGAGAGCTCTCCGAGAGCGCCGAGCGTCTCCTGGCGGACCCTGACGAGGCGGCCAGTCTGGGGGAAGCGGGGCAGCGCTTCGTGGCACTCCACTACCGGTGGAACGGCGTGGTGCGGCGGCTCGAGGAGCTGATCACGACCGTGGCGGGAACCGGGTGGGCGGACCGGCCGGCCGATCGGCAATGAGACCCGTCCTGATCGACGCCCGCCCCCTTCAGGGCGATTCGGCGAGCAGGGGCATCGGCACTTACCTCCGCGGTCTCCTCGATGGGATGGAGGAGATCGGCTTCGTCTCGCGCGTCAGCGTCCTGATCAGCCGGGGAGCACCCGAGCCGGCCGACCTCACCGGGCGCGGTCTCCTGGTGGGGGCGCGGACGCCCCGGCTGGAGCGCCGGGCCCAGGTCCTGGCCGACCCCTGCCTGATCGCGCGGGCACTGCGGGGCAACCCGGCCCGCCTCTACCACGCCGTCGAGTACGGCCAGCCCCGACGAGCCGCGATCCCGGTGGTCGTGACCGTCCACGACCTCATCCCGTTTCTCCTCCCCGGGTACTCCTGGAGATCGAGGCTGCTGCGCCGTCCGGGGCTGCGGCTGCTCCGCCGCGCGGACGCGATCATCGCCCCGAGCGGCGCCACCGCCCGGGATTGCGTCCGGATTGCCGGGGTGGATCCCGAGAGGATTCACGTGGTCCCCCACGGCCTGTCGCCCCGGTACCGGCCGGCGCTCCCGGAGGCGGTCGAGGCGGCGCGGGCCCGCTTCGGCCTGCGGAGGCCCTACCTCCTCGGCGTGGGGACGTTCGAGCCGCGCAAGGGCCTTCCCCACCTGGTGGAGGTCACCCGCCGGCTGCGCCGGGACCACGACATCGACCTGGTCGTCGCCGGGCAGCAGGGGATCTTCGAGCCCGCGGTGCGCGCCCGGCTCGGCACCTTGGGCGACCGCGGCCGGGAGCTCGGGTTCGTGGAGACCGCGGACCTGGTCGCCCTCTACGGGGGAGCGGCGGCCTTCGTCTTCCCGAGCTCCTACGAGGGCTTCGGGCTGCCGCTCCTGGAGGCGATGGGCTGCGGCGCGGTGACGGTGGGCTTCCGGAACAGCTCGATGCCCGAGGTCGCCGGTGAGGCCGCGGTGCTCGTGCCCGACGGCGACGACGCGGCGCTCCACGCCGCGCTGGAGCGGTTGCTCTCCGACCCGGAGGAGACCGCCCGGCGGCGGCGGCTCGGGCTGGAGCACGCGGCGAGCTTCACCTGGGAGGCGGCAGCCCGGTCCACCGTGGCCGTCTACGAGGCGCTGCTGGGTGAGCCGCTCCTTGATGGGGTCAGCGGGGCGGCCGACCGGGGCCGGAGCCAGCGCCGCTGAGCTCGACGGCTGACGTGATCTCGTCGAGGTCGGCCGGGCTCAAGCCGAGGTCGGCGGCGGGAAACCAGCCCTCGACCTGGGCCGCCGAGCGAGCCCCCACGATGGCCCCGGTCACGCCGTCGAAGCTCAGCACCCACGCCACGGCCACCGCGGCCACCGAGACCCCGTGGCGGTGGGCCACCGGGCGGAGCGCATCCCGGAGCGCGAGGTTGCGCTCCAGCCGCGGCGAGGTGAACTCGGGGCTGCCCAGACGCCAGTCGTCGGCGTCCATGGCCGCCACCCGCTCCGCCGAGAAGCTGTCGGTGAGCAGACCCGACTGCATCGGGCTGTACACGATGACGCCGGTGCCGTGGGCCGCGCACCAGGGGAGGAACTCGGCGGCGGCCCTCCGGTTGATCAGTGAGAAGGGCGGCTGCAGAGAATCGACGTGACCCACGCGCTCGCACCGCTCCAGGAGCGCCACGTCGAAGTTGGAGACGCCGCACCAGCGGACCTTGCCCTCCTCGCGGAGCCGGAGCATGGCCCCCCAGCTCTCCTCGATCGGCACCCCGGTGTCGTCCGGCCAGTGGAACTGGTAGAGGTCGATGGTCTCCACCCCGAGTCGCGCCAGCGACGCCTCGCACTCGCGACGGATCGACTCCGGTGCCAGTAACCGCCGGGGGAAGGCCGTCGGCCGTTCCGGGGCCCAGACCATGCCGCACTTGGTGAAGACCAGCGGACGCTCCGATGCGGGAAGCCCTGCCAGCGCCTGTCCCACCACCTCCTCGGAGCGGCCGAGCCCGTAGATCGCCGCGGTGTCGACCCAGTTCACTCCGAGTTCGATGGCGTGGCGGATGGCGGAGATGGATGCGGTGTTGTCCTGGTTCCCCCAGCCGAATGCGTACCCCCCTCCGCCGATGGCCCAGGCGCCGAAGCCCACGTGGGTGATCTCCGGTCCGCCGCTGCCGAGTCGCCGACGAGGCAGTGTCATGGCGCGATCCTCCTCAGGTCGGCCCGGCGCGGATGCGGCGCGGGGCTCCATCAAGCGTAGCAACCCTCCCCTGCGACCCGCTCCCCGGGACCCGGGTGCGGATCGGGGCCCATCCGTGCGCCACATCGAAGAAACACTGCTCCCGCAGCGCATCGGGGACAGATGGACAGTTAGAATCGCAGGCCCATGCCGGACGCCACCGCCAAGAGCCCCCGCCCAGGCGCAGCGCCCTCGGGGAAGCGGCTCCGGGTGCTGAGCGGCATGCAGCCGACCGGGCGGATGCACATCGGCAACTACCTGGGCGCGCTGCGCAACTGGGTGCAGCTCCAGGACGACTACGAGTGCGTCTTCTTCGTCGCCGACTACCACTCCCTGACCACGGTCACCGACCCGGCGACGATCCGGCCTGCGATCACGGAGATGGTCCTCGACTGGCTCGCCGCCGGGCTCGATCCGCAGCGCTCCATCATCTTTCTCCAGTCCGACCTTCCCGAGGTCGCGGAGCTGCACCTCCTCCTCTCCATGACCACGCCGCTCGGCTGGCTGGAGCGGGTGCCCAGCTACAAGGAGAAGGTCGCGCAGTTCCCCGACAACCAGAACTACGGGCTGCTCGGCTACCCGGTGCTCCAGGCGGCCGACATCCTCCTTCCCCGCGCCGATCGGGTCCCGGTCGGCGAGGACCAGGCCCCCCACATCGAGCTGACCCGGGAGATCGCGCGCCGCTTCAACCATCTTTTTGGCCAGGTCTTTCCAGAACCTCAGGGGCTGTTCACCGAGATGCCCCGGGTGATGGGCACCGACGGGGTCAGCAAGATGAGCAAGAGCCGGGGCAACACCATCGGGATGCTGGACAGCCCCGAGCAGATCCGCAAGACGGTGATGACCATGGTCACCGACGTCGAGCGGCCGCGTCGCAGCGACCCCGGCCATCCCGAGCGCTGCAACGTCTGCATCCTCCACCGCTTCTTCAGCCCCGACCGGCTGGCCGAGATCTGGCAGGGCGAGCGGGAGGCGCGGACGGGCTGCGTCGAGGTCAAGCGATGGCTCGCGGAGGCGATCGCCGACCACTTCGCCGCGATGCGCGAGAAGCGGGCCGAGCTTGCCGCCCAACCCCATCTCGTCGACGACGTCCTCGCCGACGGTGCCCGGCGGGCCCGCGTCGCTGCTCGGGAGACCCTCGACATGGCCCGCGAGGCCTGCGGGCTGGCCGTCTCCGGCACCGCGGTCTAGACTGGGGTCACGACTCCACCTCTGAGAGATCGAGGGCTTCGACGATGTCCAAGCAAGGTGTCCGTTTCGCCGCCGGAACCGTGGTCAGCCCGGGGGAGTACCGCAACGTCGAGACCGGTCAGGTCCGCTACTTCGATGGCAGCTCTCCGCTCCCGGGCCTGGTCAACGCGGCATCGTGGCAGCAGATCTCGGATCATTACCACGCCGGCGAATCTTCCGGCCCGGTGCGTCACACCATGCCCGACCAGGTCACCCACGAGGTCCGTTTCGCGCCGGGCACGATCGTGAGCCCCGGCGAGTACCGCAACGTGGAGACGGGTGACGTCCACTACTTCGACGGCAACAGCCCGCTTCCCGGCAAGGCCAACGCGGCCGTCTGGCAGCAGATCTCCGACCACTTCCACGCCGAGAGCGGGCATCGGGACTGAGGCCTCCTCCGATCTCGCCGAGGGCGTTGGTCAGGCGCTCTCCGTGCTCCGGGCCGCCGCTGCCCCGGAGGGGCTGCTCGCCTCGGCGGAGCTCCCCCATTACGCCGCCGTCTGGACCCGTGATGTGGCCTTCGCCTCACTCGGAGCCCATGTCTCCGCCGACCCCGAGCTGGTCGAGGCGGTGGCGCGCAGCCTGGTGGGCCTGGCTCAACTCCAGGCGGAGTCCGGGCAGCTGCCCAACGCCTGGTGGCCCCGCCGCGGCTACTGGGATTTCCACGAGGCAGGCTGCACCGACGCGACCTGCCTCTTCGTGGTGGCCGCCTCCCAGCACCTCAGCGCGCATCCGGATGGCCGGCTTCAGCGCCGGTTGTGGCCGCACCTGCGGCGGGCGATCCGCTGGCTGGCGGACCAGGACGCCAACCAGTTCACCCTCATCGACTCCCCGTCCGGCGGAGATTGGATGGACTCGACGCTCCAGCGCTCGGGAAAGCTGCTCTACATCAACGCCCTCTACCACCGGGCGCTGCTCGGGATGGCGGAGATCTTCCCGGGCGACGCCGAGCCGTACCTGGCGCGAGCCGCACTGCTCCGCCGCAAGATCGACGTCCTGCTCTGGCCGGAGCCCGGCTCCGACCACGGCGAGCTCCTCGAGGGAGTCGGGCACCCGCACGGCTCCGACGCGGGCTTCCCCCACCCGGTCGGCCCGGCTGCGCGCCGCGACGCGATGCGTGAGGACCGGTGCCACTATCTCTCCCACGTCGACGGTGGCCGCTACGTGGACGAGTGCGACGTCCTCGGCAACGTCCTCGCGGTCCTGTACAGGATCGCCTCCCCCGAGCGAGCGCGGCTGATCATGGAGTTCCTGCACCGGAGCGCGGCCGCCGCCCCCTATCCGATGCCCACCTACACCCGGAGCTTCGAGCCTGGCGACCGCTGGGGGATGTACCGGCACGATCTGGAGCGCTTCCAGGACGAGCGCTGGCGCAACCCCCCCGGCCGCTACCACAACGGCGGCGTCTGGCCCTTCATCGGCGCCCTCTACGTGGTCGCCCTGCAGCGGGTGGGGATGGTCGCCGAGGCCGGCGCCGAGTTCACCCGGCTGACCGAGGCGAACCGGCTCAACCGGACCTCCGGACCTGGGTGGGGCTTCCACGAGTGGATCGACGCGCGGACCGGAGAGCCCGAGGGGGCACCCGGCCAGAGCTGGAGCGCGGGCGCGTACCTGCTGGCAGCGGAGGTCCTGAGCGGGCGCCTGGTCAGCCTCTGACCAGTCCGCCGGCTCAGGCGTCCATCACTCCTTGTCGGTGACCCGGTACTCCAGGTACGCGCCGAACATCAGGCGGGTCTGCGCCTCCAAGGCAGGGATGACCGACAGCGCCAGGCCGACCACCGGGTAGAGGAAGAGCTGGAAGTCGGCGTAGAGGCGGCGCCACCTGCCCCACTCGCCGGGCTTGGGGCACATCGCACGGTCCACCACGATCAGGACCAGCGTGTTGAGCAGGGTCACGGTGAGGATGACGGTGGTCAGCAGACCAAGCGCGGTGGCGGCCGGCGAGAGGCTGTAGTCGAGGTCGATGAGCGCGGGGAGCGAGCCTCCGATGGGCAGCAGGAGGGGCAGCGTCGCCCAAGTGAGGTGGTTGAACATCAGGTAGCGGAAGCGTTGTGCCCGCAGTCTCCAGGGAATCTCCGGGTGATTGAGCAGGCGCACGCAGACGTAGGGCACGTCGGTCGCACCCCAGGCCCAGCGCTTGATCTGGTTGTACTGGCTGACGTGGGTGGCAGCGTAGTCGCGCGCCCGCGGCGCGTCGCCGAAGACGGGCAGGAAGGCGGGCCGCACCTGAAGGTCCTCGCCATAGCGGAAGAAGGCCTTCCAGAAGAAGCGCGAGTCCTCGGGGATGACGTCGCTGTCCCAGTACCCGGCCTCGGTGAGCAGCTTCATCGACATCGTGTACGAGGAGAACATGACGAGGCGCTCGGGATGCTGGTGGAGGAACATCTGCCACTGCGTCGCCGCCGTCGCCATGACCCGGACCGCCGCCGGCACCCGCCAGATATTGTTGAGGAAGACGGGCACCGGCTGCCAGATCGAGGTCAGCGCACGATCGACGTGCAGGAAGTTCCAGGTGATGTAGGCGAAGTACTCCGGGTGCAGGCGGAAGTCCGAGTCGAGGTCGGTGATCAGCGTCCGGGTGGGATCCAGCCCGAGCTCGTCGCAGTGGCGGCGCAGCACCGGTCCGCCGTAGGCCATCGCCGCCGACTTGCCGACCACGATCCCGGGCAGCAGCGGATCCTTGATGTGGATGAAGGCGCGGAAGCGGTCACCCAGCTCCTGGCGCAGCCGGGCGACACTCTCACAGCCAGCCAGGTCGGTCTCACGGGTGATGATCGCGCAGACCTTGAGGTGGTCCGGGTAGTGCTGGGCGACGAGTGCGTCGACGGTGGCGCGCAGCACCTCATAGCGCTCCGTGTAGGTGGGGATGAGCACGCAATGGGTGATGTCGTTGGGGCCGGGCGCACCCTCGGACGGCTGGATAGCCTCGCATTCGGCCCACCAGTCGGTGGCCTCGACGCGGCGTAGCTCGTGGAGTGAGCGCCACACGAAGTAGACGGTGACCGCGGTGCGGAGAAACCAGTAGGCATCGAGGAGCACGGCTCCCAGTCCGAGCACCCAGAGGTCGGCGGGATCGTTGAACCGGATGACGAAGCCGACGATCAGAGGGGTGAGCAGCACCGCCCAGGTGATCGCGCCCGGGGCGATCTCGAGGGCGCGCTGCTGAGCTCGGGGGGAGAGTGCCGTCCAGGTGCGAACCGCCATCGTGCCCGATTCTAGGCTGACGCCCGGGCGGGCCTCCGGCGACTCTCCCCTCCACGTCCGGGGCGGCACCGGGCCGGCGAGGCGGTATCCTCGCTCTCTCAGCACTCATCCCACGACGAGAAGGGGAACATGCCTGGCGACGATCTAGACGACGAGCCCGCTGACCTGGACGCCGCTCCGGGCGACGACGATGACCTCGAGCTGGTCGTCGGCGAGGTCCACGACGTCCCCGATGTCGAGATCCCTGACGTCGTCGACGTCGAGCTGGTCGATGACGCCGTGGTCCAGGTGGACGACGAGGAGGCGGCGGCCCCCGTGGTCGGCCCCGTCCTCCCACCCCCGGTGCGGCCTCAGCCGGGCCGCCCGCCCAGCGCCCGGGAGGAGCCGCCTCCGCCCTTCGCCGTCGGCGAGCGGGTGGTGCTCATCCAGAACACCCGCCCCCGGACGGGCACGCTGATCGGCAACTACCCCGTCGGCACCGCCGGCAGGGTCGAGACGGTGCTCAGCCAGACGGCGATCGTCCGCTTCGACTCGGCCCCCGAGACCAAGGAGGTGGTCGCCTTCACCTGCCTGGAGAGCCTCGAGAAGCCGGCTGAGGGGAAGCCTCCCGCCTAGCCGGGGAGGGGCGTCAGGGGCGGTTCGCGAGCGGCCGGCCACCGGAGGGCTCGGAGGCGGCCATGTCCGGCGAGCCCTCCGCCGGAGCGGCGGAGTGTCCGTGGATGCCCGCGTACCGGGGCGGCAGCAGGGCCGCAACCTCGGCGGCGATGGCATCGGCGATCTCCTGGTCGCTGCCCGCCGCCACGGTCACGGGGCGGCCGTAGCGGACGTGGAGGTGCCCCCGGCGGGGCAGCAGCCCGCCGCTGCGGACCAGAGCGTGCTCGGTTCCCCAGATCGCCACCGGCAGCACCGCCGACTGGGTGCGGCGCACCAGGAACCCCGCGCCCGCCTCGGCGGGCCTCATGCCCCGGCCCCTGGAGCGGTGACCCTCCACGAAGATGAGCAGCCGCCCGCGGCCGCGCAGGATGTCGAGACTGATCCGGAGCGCGCGGCGGTCGGCGGTGCCCCGGTCCACAGGGAAGCAGTTGCAGCCGCCGAGCAGCCAGGCGAGCGGCGCCGGCCGGAACACCTCCCGCTTGACCATCGCGAAGAGGGTCCCCGAGAAGAAGGAACCGAGGATGAGCCCGTCCCAGTTGCTGATGTGGTTGGAGGCGACCAGCAGCGGCCCCTCCAGGGGCACATTCGCGCTCCCCTCGAAGCGCAGCCGGCGGAAGAAGAGCACCCGCAGGAAGGTGCGGCAGAGCCCGGCGGTGAGCCGGTAGCGCCAGGGGCGGCGACCATCTCTCCGGACCGGGAACAGGGCGGGGAAGCCCCGAACGGTGGCGGGCACAGCCAAGATGGTGCGACATCGGCCAGACCCTGCGGGTGGTGGTGAGGCTATGGGTTCCACCCGCAGGCGGTGGTGGGTGTGTCCGCGACCGCGCACCCTCCCCGGCTCCCGGCGGGGCGGTGGGCATAATGCGGTTCCAGCCGCCCCCTTAGCTCAACGGCAGAGCAGCCGGCTTTTAACCGGTTGATGCGGGTTCGATCCCTGCAGGGGGCACGTCCAGACGGGCCGGGCCGCACAGCTCACCGAGCCGCCGCACCCCGGCCCGGGTGGCGATCGCCATCAGGCCATCCAGGATCTCGAGGCTCGCCGCCGGATTGACGAAGGTCGCCGTGCCCACCTGCACCGCGTCCGCACCGGCGATGAGGAACTCGAGGGCGTCGCCCGCGTCCATGATCCCGCCGACCCCGACCACCGGGATGCTCACGGCGGCGCTGACCTGAGCCACCGCGGCGAGGGCCAGCGGTTTGATCACCGGCCCGCTGAGGCCGCCGGTGCCCCGTCCCGGCAGCACCGGAGCGCGGATGCCCCGGTGGATCTTCATCCCGACATAGGTGTTGACCGCCGAGACGGAATCGGCGCCCGCCTCCTCCACGGCGCGCGCGACCGCGGCGATGTCGGTCACGTTGGGAGAGAGCTTGACCATCAGATGGCGCCCGGTCCGGGCGCGCGCGGCGGCGACCAGACGGCCTGCGGCGGAGGCGTCACGGCCGAAGTCGAGGCCGTTGGCGATGTTGGGGCAGGAGATGTTGAGCTCGTAGCCGGCCAGCCCCTCCGCCCGCTCGAGCCGATCCAGACAGGCGAGGTAGTCCTCGACGTTGCCGCCCGCGACGTTGACGACGACCGGGATGCTCCAGCGGGAGAATTCGACCGCGTAGGCGGAGGCGACGTGCTCGACCCCGGGGTTGTGGAGGCCGATCGCGTTGAGCATCCCGCCCCGCACCTCGGCCACCCGAGGAGGGGGATTGCCCTCCCGAGGGTGGAGGGTCGTCCCCTTGGTGAAGAGGGCACCGAGACGGTCGAGGTCGATGAGCTGGCGGAGCTCGAAGCCGTAGCCGGCAGTGCCGCTGGCCAGCCCGACGGGGTTGGGAAGGACCAGGCCGCGTCCCAGGTCGACACTCAGGTCGGGAGCGGTCATGCGACGTGCGCCGGAGGCAGGGCGAGCAGCCCGGGCCAGTCCACCTCTGAGACCTCCCTCACCGGTCCCTGTCGGCAGCAGAGGAACCATGCGCCTCCGGCCGCCGGGAGGGCGCAGCCCAGACAGGTGCCGAAGCCGCAGCCCATCGGCGCCTCCAGGGAGACGTCGGCACGCCGAGGGGGATGGGCCAGCCGCTGGAGCGTCTGGGCCAGGGCGGCGAGCATCGGGTTGGGGCCGCAGGCATAGACGGCGGACGTCTCGTCGCAGGCGTCGGCGACCAGCTCGGTGACCAGGCCGCGCCGGCCCCGGCTGCCGTCGTCGGTGGTCTCGACCACCCGGACCGCGTCATCGCCCCGCCGGAAGCGCTCCGCGGGATAGAGACGGCTGGCGGTGGCGGCACCGCTCAGCACGATCACATCGGCGCACCCACCCCGGCGCAGGTCGCGCACCAGGAGGGGAAAGGGGGCGCAGCCCAGGCCCCCGCTCACGATCACGGCGCGGGCGGGGACGGGATCGAGGGGAAAACCGTGGCCGAGCGGACCGAGCGCCTGGAGCGGATCGCCGGGGCAAAGCGCCACCAGCAGACGGGTGCCCGCGCCGACCGCCTCGAGGACGAAGGAGCAGAGCTCCCCCGCCGTCCAGGCCACGCTGAAGGGACGCCGGAGCAGCGGGTCGACCCCGCCCCAGGCGCGGAGCTGGGCGAACTCCCCGGGCCGGGCGGCGGCCGCCAGGCGTGGCAGCCGGGCCGTGATCTCCACCATCCCGCCGTCCAGCGCCTCGACCGCGACCACCTCCCCGGACCAGTCCCGGGCACGCCCGAGGTCGGACACCGGGCTGCTCACCCGGGTACCGCCGCGACGATGCCCTCGCGATAGGCGCGCACCGTGGCCACGGTGATGTCCCCTCCCCGGCGCTGCCGGGTGATGGCATCGACCAGGGCCTGGGCGGTGTCGATGGAGGTGCAGCACGCGATCCGGCGATGCTCGGCGGCCAGCCGGATGCGATAGCCGTCCTTGACCGTGCGCCCGGCGGCCGCCAGCCCACGGCTCCCGTCCGGCGAGAGGGTGAGCTCGTCGCTCTCCAGGTTGGAGACGGTGTTGACGATCAGGGACACCCTGCCCTCCTCGATGATGTCGAGGACGTTGGGCCGGCTCTGCCCGATCCTGCCCACCGCGGTGGCGCTGATGCCGGCGGCGCTCAGGGCAGCCGCGGTGCCCGCGGTGGCGTAGACCCCGAAGCCGAGCGCCGAGAGCTGGGCCACGATGGGGAGCGCCTCCGCCTTGTCGGGGTCGGCGATGCTGCAGAGCACGGCGCCCTTGGTCGGCACCGAACCGAGCGCGGCCACGAATGCCTTCTCGAGGGCGGCTCCGAGGCTGATGTCGATGCCCATCACCTCGCCGGTCGACTTCATCTCCGGGCCGAGCGCCGAATCCACCAGCGCGAGCTTGACGGTGGAGAACACCGGGGCCTTGACGGCGACGAGCGGCGCGGCCGGGCGGAGCCCGGTCTCGTAGCCGAGGTCGCGGAGCTTCTCGCCCCGCATCACCCGCGTCGCCAGCTCGACCATCGGCACCCCGGTGACCTTGCTGATGAAGGGGACGGTTCGTGATGCCCGGGGGTTCACCTCGAGGACGTGCGGCAGGCCGCGCCAGATGACGAACTGGATGTTGCACAGGCCGCGGACGGGAAGCGCACGGGCGATGTCGACGGTGTCCGACACGATCCGCCGGGTGACCTCGGCGTCCAGCCCCGCGGCGGGATAGGCGGCCATCGAATCGCCGCTGTGAACGCCGGCGCGTTCCACATGCTCCATGAGACCGGGGATCACCACCGTCTCGCCGTCGGAGACCGCGTCGACGTCGACCTCGGTGCCGAAGAGGTACTTGTCGACCAGCACGGTGCCCCGCGATCTCCCCACCCGGTCACCATCGTCGGGCAGCGCCGCCATCGCCGCGGCCACGAAGCGCTGGAGCTGGTCGCGGGAGTGGACGATCTCCATGGCTCTCCCGCCGAGCACGAAGGAGGGGCGGACCAGTACGGGGTAGCCGATCCGGTCGGCGATCGCCGTCGCCTCCAGAGGGTCGATGGTGGCCGCTCCGTGGGGCTGGGGGATCTGCAGCCGGCGCATCAGTGCCTCGAAGCGGCGGCGGTCCTCGGCGAGGTCGATGGCGTCGACCGTGGTGCCGAGGATGGTGACCCCGTGGCGGGCGAGTGGCTCTGCCAGGTTGATCGCGGTCTGCCCCCCGAACTGGACGACCACCCCGCTGGCCCGCTCAGCCTCGATGACGGCGAGGACCGCCTCCTGGTCGAGCGGCTCGAAGTAGAGGCGGGTGCTGCAGTCGAAGTCGGTGCTCACCGTCTCGGGATTGCTGTTGACCATGATCGCGGCCACACCCTGGCGACGCAGCGCCTCCGCGGCCTGGACGCTGCAGTAGTCAAACTCGATGCCCTGCCCGATGCGGATGGGCCCGCTACCGAGCACCACCACCGCCTCCCCGTCCGGAGCCGGCCTCTCATCCTCGGACTCGACGGTGGAGTAGTAGTAGGGGGTGGTGGCGGCGAACTCGGCGGCACAGGTGTCGACGCACTTGAAGGTGGGGGCGAGGCCGAGCCGCTTCCGCGCCTCCGCGATCGTCGCCGTCGAGACGCCGGCCAGCTCGGCGATCCGCCGGTCGGAGAGCGCCATGCGCTTGGCGGAGATGAGGGTTTCGTCGTCGAGGCCGCGCCGGAGTGCCTCCTCCACGCCGACCAGGGCCCGGATGCGATCGACGAACCACGGTGCGATGGTGCTGCGGCGGCTCACCTCCTCCACCGAGTCCCCCTGGCGCAGCGCCTCCATGACCGCGAAGATGCGGCGGTCGTTGGGATTCTCGAGGAGCACCGGGTCACGCACCTCGGCCTCGGCGGGCGGACGCTGCTCCAGCGATCGGAGGGCCTTGCTGAAGGCGGCCTCGAAGCTGCGCTCGATGGCCATGACCTCGCCGGTCGACTTCATCTGGGTTCCGAGGCGGCGATCGGCCTCGGGGAACTTGTCGAAGGGCCAGCGCGGGATCTTGACCACGCAGTAGTCGAGGGCGGGCTCAAAGGCGGCGCACGTCTTGCCGGTGACCGCGTTGGGCACCTCGTCGAGGCGGCGACCCGCCGCGATCTTGGCGGCCAGCCGGGCGATGGGGTAGCCGGTCGCCTTGCTGGCCAGGGCCGAGGAGCGCGACACCCGGGGGTTGACCTCGATCACGTGGTAATCGGAGGCGTCGGGGGCGAGGGCAAACTGGACGTTGCACCCGCCGGCGATGCCGAGCGCGCTGATGATCCTGAGCGCCGCGCTGCGCAGCTGCTGGTGCTCCCGGTCGGTGAGGGTCTGCGCCGGCGCCACCACGATGGAGTCGCCGGTGTGCACCCCCATGGGGTCGAGGTTCTCCATGTTGCAGATCGTGATGCAGGTCCCGGCGGCGTCCCGCATCACCTCGTACTCGATCTCGCGCCATCCGGCGAGCGACCGCTCCACCAGCACCTGGCCGATCGGCGAGACGGCGATACCGTTGCTCACCACCTCGACGAACTGCTCCTCGGTGGCGCAGAGCCCGCCGCCCGTCCCCCCAAGGGTGAAGGCGGGCCTGACCACCAGCGGCAACCCGATGTCGGCGAGGAACCGGCGCGCCTCGGCGAGTGAATCGACGGTGCGCGACTCCGGCACCGGCTCACCGATGCGCTGGAGCAGCTCCTTGAACTTCTCCCGATCCTCGGCGGTCCGGATCGCCTCCAGGGACGTCCCCAGGGGGCGGACCCCGTACTTCTCGAGGACACCCGCATCCTCGAGGGCAATGGCGAGGTTGAGCCCGGTCTGGCCCCCGAGGGTGGCGAGCAGTCCCTCGGGGCGCTCGGCGGCGATGATCCGCTCCAGCACCGGCACGGTCAGGGGTTCGATGTAGACCGCGTCCGCCGACTGATCGTCGGTCATGATCGTCGCCGGGTTGCTGTTGACCAGCACCACCCGGATACCCTCTTCGCGGAGGGCCTTGCAGGCCTGGGTGCCGGCGTAGTCGAACTCCGCGGCCTGGCCGATGATCACCGGGCCGGAGCCGATGACGAGCACGGACTTCGGTCGATCAACCACCGACGGGAAGGTTGGGGTGGTGGTTCGCTCCGGCCCGGGCGTCCGATCGCCCTGACTGGCGATCGGCGCCCTCGGCTCGGCGGCATTGCTGCTGCCGCCTGCGCCAAGCCTGCGCTCACCGCGCACCCCAGCCTCCCCTTCGCCGTGACCATCGGTTCGAAGCTCGACAGGAGCGTCGCCGTACTGGGAGGCGAGGGTGAGGAACTCGTCGAAGACACCGGCCCGGTCCTGGGGTCCGGGTGCGCCCTCCGGATGGTATTGGACAGAGATGACCGGAAGGCTCCGGTAGCGCAGGCCCTCCACGCTGCCGTCGTTGAGGTTGCGCTCGCTGACGTACCAGCCGGACGCCTCCGGCAGGGTCTGGGCGTCGACCTGGAACTCGTGGTTCTGGGAGGTGACGTAGACGGCACCGCTCAGCTCGTCGCGGACCGGGTGGTTGCCGCCGTGGTGGCCAAAGCCGAGCCGGGAGGTCGTCGCCCCGGCGGCCTGGCCGAGCACCTGGTGCCCGAGGCAGATGCCGAGGATCGGGACGCCGCGCTCGAGCAGCCGGCGGGCGAGCTGGACCTGACCGGGCAGCCGGGAGGGGTCGCCCGGGCCGTTGCTCAGCACCACGCCGTGGGGCTGATGAGCCATCACCTGGTCGAGGTCGGCGTCGTGCCGGACGGTGATCACCTCTGCGCCACGGCTGGTCAGCGCCCGGAGCTGGTTGCGCTTGAGGCCGAGGTCGACGGTGACGATCCGGACTCCGCGAAAGCGCCCGATCCCACCGCTCCGGAGCACTCCGAGCTCCAGCTCGGCGGAGAGCGGCTCATCCCAGCGCCTCCAGGGCTCGGTCTGGGAGACCTCGGCCACCAGGTCGCGATCGCTGACCCAGGGCGCCTTGCGGGCCAGGTCCACCTGCGCCTCCGGGGTGAGCGCCGTGGCGACGGCCAGCACCCCGCGGAGGGTGCCGCGGTCGCGGAGATGGCGGGTGAGCGCGCGGGTGTCGACCCCGCGCAACCCGGGCACGCCCTGGCGGCGCAGCTCCTCGTCGAGGGAGCGATCCGCCGCGGCGTGTCCGACTCGCTCGGAGAGCTCCCGAACGATCAGCGCACGGCAGTGCATCCGGCCGGACTCGGCGTGGTCGTCCCTCACCCCGTAGTTCCCGATCAGCGGGTAGGTCATGACCACCATCTGGCCGGCATACGACGGATCGGTGCAGATCTCCTGATACCCGGTCATGCAGGTGTTGAAGACGACCTCACCCGACGTCGCAGGGCTGAGCGGGGCACCGAAGAGCCACCCCTCGTGGACGGCGCCGGACTCGAGTGCCAGCCGCCCCCTAGGCACGGGCGGTCTCCGTGGCCGCCGCGGACGCGGGCCACGGGAGGCGCTGCCGGTCGTGATGGACGAGGGCGCCGTCGACCAGGGTCATCAGCACCCGCCCATGGAGCCTCGCCCCGAGCAGGGGCGTGTTCTGGGAGCCGGAACGGAGGTGCGCCGGTTCCACGGTCCATTCGGCCGTCGGATCGAAGAGGACACAGGTGGCCGCTTCGCCGATGCGCAGCCGGGGTTCGCGGATGCCGGACGCCTTGCCGAGCACCCGGTAGGGCCCGACGGTGAGGCGGTCCACCAGGGTGGGAATCCAGTCTCCACTCATCCCTCCGAGGGTGATGCAGACCGCGAGCGCCAGCTCCAGTCCGATCATCCCCGGAGCCGCCCGATCGTACGGCAGCGCCTTCTCCTCGACCCGATGGGGCGCGTGGTCGGTCGCCACCGCATCGATCACGCCGTCACGGAGCCCCTGGATCAACGCCTCCCGGTCACGGTCGGTGCGGAGCGGGGGATTCACCTTGAGCAGGCCGGCCGGCTGCGGCTCGGTTGCGAAGGGGAGCCACATCCCGAGGTGATGAGGGGTCGCCTCGGCGGTCACGTTGGCTCCCCCCTCCTTGGCCCGGCGGATCATCTCCACGCCGGCAGCCGACGACACGTGCTGGAGGTGAACGTGTCCCTTCCCGGCGTGGGCCAGAGCCCGCAGCGCGTAATCGACGGCGCGGGTCTCGGCCTCGACAGGGCGGAGCGAGCAGCGCTGCACCGGCCCCTGCACCCGGTTGACCTGGGCCAGGGTCTCCTCATCCTCGGGGTGGATCATCACGGGACGGCCGAGCGACACGGCGCGCCCGATCGCCTCGCTGAGCAGGCGCGGCGAGAAGCCATTGCGGCCGTCGTCACTGAAGGCGGCGGCCCCGGCGGCGGCACAGGCCTCCATGTCGACCAGCTCCTCTCCCTTCAGCCCCTTGGTGAGAGCGCAGCCGGTCAGCACCTGGACCGAGGCGGCCACGGCTCGGAAGGTCGCCTCCTTGACCCGGTCGGGGCTGTCGATCGGCGGCACCGTGTTGGCCATCGCCACGATCTGGGTGAAACCCCCGGCCGCGGCCGCCTGAGAGCCGCTGTGGATGGTCTCGGCGCCCTCGTCACCCGGCTCACGGAGGTGGGTGTGGATGTCGATGAAGCCAGGACAGAGGATGACCGGGGTGCCGCCCGGGGGTGGGGTGAGGTCGATGACCGGCAGCGTCCCCTCGCCCATGTGCTTGTAGATGGCGATGATCCGGCCCTCGCTCAGCCAGACGTCCTGGCCGGCCGCGTCGCGGCGGGCGAGCGGGTCGATGACCCGGACACCGCGGAGGATGCAGTTCATGGGCGGGGCACCAGGAAGATCCCGCCCGCGTCCGTATCCGGGCCGAGCTCGATCTCGACCCACTCCGCGGCGGTCACGGGAAGATTCTTTCCGACATAGGTCGGCCGCACCGGCACCTCGCGACCACCTCGATCCACCAGCACGGCCATCTCGATCGCCGCCGGCCGCCCCTGCGACGAGACGACATCGAAGGCGGCACGCATGGTCCTGCCGGTCTGGATCACGTCGTCGACGAGGATGACGACGGCCCCCTCGGGCGAGGGGGTGGGACGGGTCCGGCTCGTGACCGGCAGGATCCCCTGCCAGGCCCCGTCCAGCCCCGGCTGGCGTGGACGGTCGTCGCGGAAGCCGCTCACGTCCACCGCCACCAGCATCACCTCGGGAGCGGAGATCTGCCGGAGGTGGGCACAGAGATCGCGAGCCACCGCGACGCCGCCCTCCCGCACGCCGGCGACGACCACTCGATCCATGTCGCCGGGATGACCCTCGACGATCTCGTGGGCGAGCCGGGTCAGAACCCGGCTGACCCCGTGTCCGTCCACCACGCGGGTCCGTGCCCACTCGGGGTCGGCGGTGTGCGCCGGCACGGCGCGCTGCGCCTGGGTCATCCGAGCAGGAGGTCCAGCACGGCCATGCGAACCGCGACGCCGTTGCGCGCCTGGCGGAAATAGGCGGCGCGCGGATCCGAGTCCACCTCGGTCGCGATCTCGTCCACCCGGGGAAGAGGATGCATGACGATCGCCTTCTGGGGCAGCGCCCGCATCACCTCCGCGTCGATGCGGATCGCCCGTCGAGCCGCCTCGAAATCGGCGAGATCGGTGAAGCGCTCCTTCTGGACGCGGGTCTGATAGACGACATCGACGGACGAGATCACCTCGTCGAGGCGATCGGTGAGCTGGAAGGGGACGCCCGCGGCGGCCATCCGGGCCTGCAGGTCGGCACCCACCTGGACCACCTCGGGGGCGACGAAGCTCATCCGCACTCCGGGGTAGAGGCTGAGCAGCTGCACCAGCGAGTGCACGGTGCGGCCAAAGCGGAGGTCACCGCAGAAGGCGATGTGAGCGCCGTCGGCGCTGCCGCGCTCGCAGCGGATGGTGTAGAGGTCGAGAAGAGCCTGGGTCGGGTGCTCGCCGGGGCCGTCTCCCGCATTGACGACCGGCACCGACGCCACCGCCGCCGCCCGAGCGGCGGCCCCGGCCTGGTCGTGGCGGAGGACGATGACGTCGGCGTAGGAGGAGACCATCCGGATGGTGTCCTCCAGGGTTTCACCCTTGATGACGCTGGAGAACTCCCGAGCCGCCTCGGTGCCCATGACCGCCCCGCCGAGGCGGAGCATCGCCGACTCGAAGCTGAGGCGGGTGCGGGTTGACGGCTCGTAGAAGAGGGTCGCCATGATCCGCCCGGCCAGCCGGGTGTCGCGATGCCCGGCCAGCGCGTCGGCACGGGCAAAGATGTCGTCGAGGCTCTCCCGGTCGAACTGCTCGCTGGAGATGACGTGCTCCAACCTCCGGGTCGTGCTGGCCGGCGTCATCGGCGATGCCCTCCGACTGCCCGTGGGGCCGCAGCGGAAGGGCACCGGCACGGCCGGCTCCGATCCCCTTGCCGGCCTCACGGGACCTGCTTGAAGTGGATCCGTCGCGACGCACTCTACCACGGCGGCGCGGGGGGCCAGGCAGCCTCTCGGTGCCGTGCCGGTCACCAAGGCGCTGCGACAATCCCGCGACATTCGCGCCCAATTTGATCGGTTTCGGGACCGCGGTTCTACGCTTCCTCCAGCCATGGTCCCCGCCGCGCCTGGGCGTCGACGCTTCTTGCGCCGGCCCCGCATCACCTTCGCCGCCCGGCTCCTCCTGGGCGGGTTCCTCCTCTCCCTGACCATCATCGTGGCCGTCAGCGCCTTCCTGCTGGTGAGCCGCGAGCAGGAGACGCGGGTGGGAGCCGAGACCAATGCCGAGAGCAGGGCGGAGGCCTACCGCGAGCTGGTGCAGCAGGTGGCCGCCCCCCAGGCCCGCTTCGCCGCCCAGGACGTCGCCGGGCTGCCCGAGATGGCGACGGCCCTCGGGTCCGCGGATCCCCAGACGGCGGTGACAGCCCTCCTCACCGGCTCGACCAAGGCGATCACCGACCTCCCGGACGAGACCGTGGCGGTGTTCGACGCCGGCGGCACCCTGCTGGCGACCACCGAGCAGGCCGGCGTGCCCGAGCTCTCCTCCGGTCTCCCCGAGGTGGCGGGTGCCCTCCGGGGCGGACCGGCCGAGGCCATCGACTTCCTCGACGCGCGAACCCCGGTCTACGACTTCGCGGCACCGGTCACGACCTCCGGGTCCACCCAGGTCCTCGGCGCCGTCGTCTACAGCATGCCGCTCACCGACCAGCTGCTCCGGCTCCTCGGCGCGCTGGGGCAGGGGTACACGCCGGTCATCATCGCCAACCAGCCGGGCGCGTCCCTCTACGCTCTCTCCGGCAATCCATCCTCCCCATCCCTCACGGCGGAGTCCCTGCCATCCTCAGTCAAGAACGACCTCGGCCGGTCGTCGGGCAGCTTCGCGGGCTTCTCCACCGTCCGGAGCTCCGGCGACAACGCCCTCGCCCTGGAGGGGATGAATCCCAACAGCGGTCCCCCTGTCCTCTACGTGGGAGTCGAGACCCCGACCTCGCTCTTCCTCGGTGATCAGACAGCCGACGAGCTGACCGTGGTCTGGCTGGCGCTCACGGCGCTTCTGGCGACCTGGCTGCTGGTGCTGCTCTTCGTCAACCGCTTCGTCCGCCGCCCGGTGGCCCAGCTCTCGGCCGGTGTCGCGCGCATAGCCGGGGGCGACTACAGCTCCGACATCCCGGTGCGGTCACGCGACGAGCTGGGCGTGCTGGCACGGCAGGTCAACCAGATGCGGGGCCAGATCGAAAGCAACATCCGCCACGTCGACGCCGCGGTATCGCGCCTTGACGAGGTCTCCCGAGCGCTGACCACCACCACCACCGGCATGTCCAGCCTGGAAGGTGCGGTCTGCGCCGCAGCCGCGTCCCTTGCCGGTCCCCGCGCCGAGGCCGCGCTCCTGGCGCGCAAGGACGATCGGCTCGTGGTCAGCGCCAGGAGCAATGGCGCGAGCGACCTCGCCGCCGGCGGCGAGGGTTCGGAAGGCGCTGGCGGAGCAGGGGAGTTTGACCTGGCTCCAGCGGTGGTGGCCGACGTGCTCGAGGGACGCCCCGCACGCCTCACCCGCAGCCGGAGCGACGCGGTGCCGCCCGGCGAAGCGTGGGCGCAGATGACACTCGTGGTACCGATGCTCTACCGGCAGAGAGTCACCGGAGCAATCGTGGTGACGGGTCCGGACAGCGTCTCCGAGGCCGATGCACGAGCCCTCTCCGCACTTGCCAACAACGCCGCGATCGCCATGGAGAACACGCGGCTCTTTGAGCAGGAGCGGGAGACGGTGCGCAGGCTGCGGGAGCTGGACGAGATGAAGTCCGACTTCCTCGCCACCGCGCAGCACGAGCTGCGCACCCCGCTCACCGCCATCGTCGGGCACCTGGAGCTGATCCGCATGGTCTGGGCGGAGGCGGACGACCACCAGAAGCTCGCCATCCTCGACAACGTCGAGATGGCGACGAGACAGCTCTCGGAGATGCTGGAGACGATGATCGACCTCTCCCTGGTCAGCGCCGACAACCTGCGCATGAACCGCACGAAGGTCGCCCTGGTGGCGACCGTCGACGACGCAGTTGGCGAGGTCACGCGGCGGTTCCCCCACGGCCTGCCCGTGAAGCTGACGGTCGACATCCCCGCCCGTCTCAAGGTGGATGCGGACCGCGACCGTCTGCGTCAGGTGATCCGCTGCCTGCTCGACAACGCGGTCAAGTTCACCGATCCCGGGGGAAGCGTGGCCATCACGGCGCACGCCAACCGCCACGGTGACAGCTGCACGATCGAGGTGAGCGACACCGGCATCGGGATCGACCCCGCGCTCCACGAACGGGTCTTCGAGCGCTTCTTCCAGGCGGACAGCGGGGGTACCCGCGCCTACGGAGGCATGGGCGTGGGGCTCTCCCTGGTCAAGGTCCTGACCGAGGCGCACGGGGCCAGCGTGACCCTGGAGTCCGCTCCCGGCCAGGGGACCAAGGTGCGGCTGGACTGGCCCTGCCACCCGCCGGCCGAGCCGGCGGAGGGCGCTGAGCAGCAGGTCGACCTGACCGCATCCCGGCAGCCGCAGGTGGCCAGCGACGCGGACCTGATGACCGGCTGATCCGGCTCCAGGCCCGGTTTCGCCACCGACATGTTGCAGCTGTGTTGCAGCCGGTCACGCAGCTGTGGCTTCCTGATCCGACGTCACAGGAATGTCATCGGTCCGCGAGGTGGCTGACGGTTCAGCAACCGTCCGATGGTCCTACGCTCGGGGGGCGATGAGAGGAATGCCGGGACGCCGCAGACCGTGGCCGCTCGGTGCTCTGCTGCTCGCCGCCGCCGCCGTGCTCGCGGTGCCGCTGGCGGGGCTCGCATGCAGCAGCGAGGTCGCCACCACCGTGACCCTCACCTCCTCAGAGAACCCCGCCTCGTATGGCGATCAGATCATCCTCACGGCGACCGTGATCCCGGAAAGCGGGACGGCGGTCCCGAGCGGGTCGGTGACCTTCGAGGATTCCGGGACCAGCCTTGGCACGGTCACCCTCGGGGCGACTGGCCAGGCGGCGCTGGTGGATTCAGCGCTCGGAGCCGGGACGCAGGCGCTATCGGCCAAGTACTCCGGGTCGACCGAGTTCACCTCATCGGTGTCGGCGGCGCTGGAGCAGAAGGTGACCGTCCAGGGTTCGATGACCCTACTCATGCCCACCATCGACCCGGCCCCCTACGGGCAGACCCTCCTCTTCGTGGTGTCGATCGTCCCCGCCGCCGGGACGGGAGTGCCCACCGGCACCGTCACCCTGATGAACGGCGGCTCCGCCGTCGGGACCGCGACCCTGTCCGGTGGGACGGCGGCGGTCGTGGTCTCCTCGCTCGGCGTGGGAAGTCATGCGCTCACCGCCGACTACCCCGGGGACGGCAACTTCTCGGCCTCGGTGAGCGGTGCGGTCACGGAGACGATCGACGCCGCGTCGACGGCCACCACGCTGACGGTCTCCCCCACCACGGCGGCCACCCGCGAGCAGGTCACCCTCACCGCCACGGTGACCTCGCCCTGGGCGACGCCGGTCGGAGCGGTGACCTTCTCGGCGGGCGGTTCCAGCTTCGGTACGGCGAGCCTCAGTGGCGGGACGGCCACGCTCACCGCCTGCTTCGCCCACTCGGGCACGGAGGAGCTCACCGCCGCGTACACCGGCACGGCGGACTTCAGCCCCTCCCCCTCGGTCACGGTCGCGCTCCCGGTCAAGGGGGGGTCGGGCTGCACCTCCGGCTGCGTGACGACAGCCGCCGTGTCTCCGAGCGCAGCGGGCATCTCCCTGGACAGTTTCCAGTCCAGCGCGCCGGAGCCGCCCGAGCTGATCACCGTCGGAGCGGCACCGCAGTCGGTGAATCAGGGGCAAGAGGTGACCTTGAACTCGACCCTGTACGGGCTGAGCGGGGCACCCTTCCCGAGCGGGACGGTGGACTTCCTCCAGGGAGCCGCGCTGCTCGAGAGCGTGGCGACCACCCCGGTCGGCACCAACTACGGATTCGCCAGCCTTCCCGTCCTTCTCAGCGCGGGCAGCTACCCGTCGATCAGGGCCGAGTACCTGCCCGACACCAGGGCCGCGGCCTGGTACACCTCAGCGACCTCATTGTCGTCGGTCGCGGTAACGGTCACGCGGGTGGCCGCCTCGACGACGCTCACGGTGGCCACCTCCCTCAACCCCTCCCCGGCCGGCCAGGCGCTCATCGTCACCGCGACGGTCAATCACCCCTCCTCCAGCCTCATCCCCACCGGGACGATCACCTTCACCGTGAACGGGGCCAAGCCGGAGGCGGTCGCCGTCGACAGGCTGGGGCAGGCCTCGGAGACGCTCTCGACCCTGGCGGCCGCCACCCAGACCATCGCCGCCAGCTACGCCGGCGACGAGAACTTCGCGGCTTCGTCGGGCTCCGCCACGGAGACCGTCACGGCGAATGGGTCTCCGACCCCCACCCCGCAGCCGACCGCCACGCCGAAGCCGACCGCCACGCCGAAGCCGACCGCCACGCCGAAGCCGACCGCCACGCCGAAGCCGACCGCCACGCCC
>Ga0224555_1000551_pt1 | contig 56951 bp, 43 predicted proteins | sample 714S23034metaG_FD_180687 | JGI IMG/M metagenome (GOLD analysis project Ga0224555, IMG submission 180687) | Peat soil microbial communities from Stordalen Mire, Sweden - 717 S2 30-34 | ecosystem: Environmental > Terrestrial > Soil > Wetlands > Peat | place: Sweden: Norrbotten County, Stordalen... | reverse complement strand
GTGAGCGTATCTTCCGCAACCAGGTGATCGATCACAAACGCCGTCCCGACGGGCGCGCCTTCGACCAGATCCGCGAGATCTGGATCGAAGCCGGTGTTCTGCCGCGCGCGCACGGCAGCGCCATCTTTACCCGCGGTGAAACCCAGGCATTGGTTACCACCACGCTCGGCACCAGCGACGACATGCAGCGCCTCGAGGGCTTTGAAGGCGAAGCCAAGAAGCGCTTCATGCTGCACTACAACTTTCCTCCGTTCTCGGTGGGAGAAGTCGGATTCATGCGTGGCGCCGGACGCCGCGAAATCGGCCATGGCGCACTCGCTGAGCGCGCCGTCTCGGTCGTGCTTCCGACCGAAGATAACTGGCCTTACGCCATGCGCGTCGTCTCCGACATTCTGGAGTCGAACGGATCGTCGTCGATGGCCACAATTTGCGGCGCCTCGCTTTCGCTGATGGATGCGGGCGTGCCGTTGAAGGCTCCGGTCGCCGGCGTCGCCATGGGATTGGTGAAGGAAGGTGAGCAGTACGCCATCCTGACCGACATTGCGGGCGCGGAAGATCATTACGGCGACATGGATTTCAAAGTTGCCGGAACCAAAGACGGCATCACCGCGCTGCAGATGGATATTAAGGTTGCGGGCATCACTTCGCAGATCATGCGCGAGGCGCTGGCCCAGGCGCAGCGTGGACGGTTGTTCATCCTGGGAAAGATGGACGAGATCATCACCGAAGGCCGCGTGAAGGTTTCGAGTTACGCGCCCCGGATCTACACCCTGCAAATTCCGGTCGACAAGATTCGCGACGTGATTGGGCCCGGTGGCAAAATGATTCGCAGCATCATCGAGCAGACGGGCGTGAAGATCGACGTGGAAGATTCGGGCAAGGTCAACGTGGCCTCGAACGATGAAGTTTCGGCGAACAAGGCTTTGCAGATTATCCGCGATCTGACGGCTTCGGCCGAGGTGGGGAAGACTTATCTCGGCAAGGTCAGCCGGTTGGCGGATTTCGGCGCGTTCGTCGAGATTCTGCCCGGCCTGGACGGCCTGCTACACATCAGCGAAGTCGCCGAACACAGAATCAAGGATGTTCGCGATGAACTGAAAGAAGGCGACCAGGTGCTGGTGAAAGTTCTGGCCGTCGAAGGCAACCGCATCAAGCTGTCTCGCAAGGCAATTTTGAAAGAGCAGCGCGCCAAGATGGGCGGCGCGCCTCCGCCTCCGGAAACAACGGACGAGGTAGCGGACGTGGCGTCGTCGGCGCCGTTAACGCCATCGATGCCGCAGGGCGCACCCACAGCGGTGATCGAAGGCGGCGCGGAGTTCGATGCGGATGAGGAACCGAACTTCAACCGTGTAGACGGAGTAGTCGCGTCGGTAGACGCGGGTGTCGCTCGTCCGGAAGGTACGCGCGAAGGGCGTCCCAGCGGCGGTGGCGATCGTGATCGTAATCGCCGGCGGCGCGGACGCGGAGGTCGCCCGGGCGGCGGTTCGGGAGGTCACGGTGGTGGCCACTCCGGCGGTGGTGGCGGCGGACGCGGAAGAAGGTAAGACCAGTAGCCAGTTGCCAGTGCGCAGTTGTCAGTTACTTGAAGGGCCGCAGCGATGCGGCCCTTTTTATTTGGGATCGCTTTGTCGTCGCGTGCGGAAACGTGTAAAGGCACGCGGATAGAGGCGTGTACGCCATCGGGGAATTGTCAGAAGGACAAGCGCTTGAAGATGGTTTCGGGGATTTGTTGGACGGCGGTCATGATGTAGCGCCAGATTTTCGGCGTGTAGAGAACGTCCGGCGAGCGGCGTTCGAGGGCGCGTACGATGTCGCGACCAACCTGCTCCGGATCGGCAAAGCGCGCGGAGTTGGGCATGTGATCGGTCATGGCAGTCTGCACCGGTCCGGGCTTGATGGTGATGACGCGGACGCCAGCGGGATGCAAGCGGCTGCGTAGGCCCTGAAGGAAGAGAGAAAGCGCACCCTTGGCCGATCCATAGACGTAGTTGGAGCGGCGTCCTCGATCTCCGGCGACGGAGGTGATAGCGGCCAGACATCCGGTGTGCCGGCGTTCCAAATCGGCGGCGAACCAGGTGACGATCGCGCTGGCGCTGACAAAGTTGACTTGCAATTCCTCCAGGAGAACGTCGACCGAGGTTTCGGAATCCTTCTGGTCGTGCATGGAGCCGTAAGCCAGGAGCACGGTGTCGAAGTCAGGGAAAGTGCGGCGGACAAATTCGAAGACGGCGGCGTGCTGCTGAATAGAGGCTAAGTCGGCCGAGTAAGTCAAAACTTGTTGTGCGCCTCGGATCCATAAGTCGGCTTGTAACTCAGCAAGGCGTTGGGGCGAGCGTGCTACGAGCAGTAACTCGCGTCCCTGGTGAGCTAGTTGCCGCTGAACTTCCAGCGCAATGGCGGAAGTGGCGCCGAGGATGACGATCTTCTTCATGGCACTCTCGTTCATGGTGGCTGCGGGCGTGGCTGCGGGACGCGTAGTTGTGGAGTGAGCGCTGACTGTCATTGTTATTGCGCCCCCGTCACGCGTCGCCAGAATGAGGACGACATCTTCGGATCGATATAGGGAACAAAGCCGCGCCAGCGCGGGAACGAAGCTTCAAACAGAGCGGGGCTCATACGGGCGTCTTTAGCGGGGTAGAGCGCTCCACCACTTTGCCGGACAACTTCATCGAGTGACTGCATGAGTTTGAGCGTGCGCTCGCCCCGCATGGCGAAGTCGAGCGCGAGGGTAAGTCCCGGGCGCGGGAATGAGAGCATGCCGGCCGGTGGCGCGGTGCCGAATTGCTTCAGCACTCCCAAGAAAGAGCCCATGCCGGAGCGCGCGATGCGGTCGAGTAACTCCTCGAAGGCTTCGACGTTGGTTTCCGGGATGACACACTGATATTGCAGGAAACCTCGCTTGCCGTAGAGCAGGTTCCATTGCCGGATGGAATCAAGCGGGTAGAAAAACGAGTTATAAGGGACGACGGCTGCGCCTTTCCTGGTCGCGTGAATCCTGTAATACGCGGTGTTGAAGGCTTTTACCGAGTAACGGTTGAGCATCCATTCCGGCAGTGCGAAAGGCAGTTTGGGGCCGCGCCTGGGGCGGAATTCCTTACCATGATCGGCGGCGTGGTTGCCGCGAAAAAAGATACCGCGAGGATTCTTCCCGGCAAAACAGTCGAGCCATGCTACGGTGTATTCGAAGCGGTCGCTGCTTTCGCGGCTCAGTTCGAGAAAAGTGTTCAGGGATTGAAAGGGGATCGACTCGGCGTCGATCCAGGGGCCAGCGACGCGTTTGAGTTGGATGTCGGCCCAGGCGATTACGCCGGTCAGCCCGAGACCGCCGATGGTGGCGCCGAGCATGTCGGAATTTTCTCCTGAATTGCAGATGACCAGGCCGTCGTTCGAGCGATGCAGGGCGATTTGGAGGACATGAGCCCCGAAGGTTCCAGCGCAGTGATGGTTCTTGCCGTGGACGTCGTTGGCAATCGCTCCGCCGACGGTAACGAAGCGGGTGCCGGGCGTGACGGGAAGAAACCATCCCTTAGGAAGGAATACGTCGACGATGTCGGAGAGGCTGACGCCGCCCTCGCAGCGGAGCAGGCCCGTGGATTCGTCGAAACCGAGGATGCGGTTGAGACGGCGGCAGTCGATCAGTCCGCGGCCGGCGTTGAGACAAGAGTCGCCGTAGCTGCGACCGAGGCCATAAGGGAGCAGGGAAGCGGGCGTGGCAGCTTGGAGAATCCCCGGGACCTGGTCGTTCCAAGCAGGCTTGTCGACGTGATGGTGCGCGATTTTCGGGTAACGTCCCCACGAGAGAATTCGCTTGATGGGCGGCGGAGCTGCGGGTTGCTTGCGCAAGGTTGCGGCTGATTGACCAGACATACTTAGTATTTCGAAAGCAAGTTCAATAACTTCGAAAGCTGGTTGAGCTGTAACTCATTACCCCACTAGTTTATGTGTATCATGCTCGCGGCGATGACCATCACCGACGCCAGGGCCACTCCGTAACTGACTGGGTCCCGGATAGCGAGCGTGACCGGGTCTTCCCTCAATTCTCCACGATGCGCCAGCAGCCAGGTTCGGCTAAGCCAATAAAGAACGATGGGGCAAAGCAGAAAGAGAAACTCTGGCGATGAGTAGAGCAGGAGCACATCTTGACTGTGAACGTAGAGGCTGAAGATTACGACGGCGGAAAAACTGCTTCCGACGCCGAGCGAAAGTAGAAGTTCGCGATCGCCCGCATGATAGCCGCGTCCGGAGTTACCGGCCTTAATTAAGTCGCTGGCGTGGAGTAACTCAGAGTAACGTTTTGCCATCGCGAGACTAAGAAAGAAAAATAGCGAGAACGCCAGAAACCACTGCGAGAGAGGCGTACCGGAAATCAGCGCCCCGGCAAGGATGCGGAAGCTGTAGAAGCTGGAAAGAACGAAGACGTCGAGCAGAGCAATCTTCTTGAAATAGAACGAGTACAACATGGTAAGCGTGGCGTATCCAAGCAGGGCGAGGCCGAATTGCACGTCGAAGAGGAAACCCAAGCCGAGTGCTGAAGAGAGCAAGATAAACGAAACGACGAAACCTTCAGGAATAGAGATTTCGCCAGCGGCGAAAGGGCGCTCTTTTTTCCACGGATGTTCGCGATCGGAATGGAGATCGAGGAGGTCGTTGAGAATATAGAGCCCGGAGGCGCAAAAGCCGAAGAGCGCAAAGCCGGCGAGGGTGCGGACAAGGGGTCCGATCGCGAGGTTGTGGGACAGGGCGAGGGGCAGGAAGAGCAAAAGATTTTTTGCCCAGTGATGGCCACGAAGGGCGTTGACCCATGTTCGGAACGACGTGCGGAAGGACGCTCGCGGTTCAAGGATCGTGCCTTTGAGGGTGGTTACCGCGGCGGCTTGCTCGGCGCGAGCTTCGGTGCCGACCACATAGGCACCGCTGGCATTACGCCAAACTTCTACATCGGCGGCGGAGTCGCCCACATATTCGAAGCCGGTCCCGGAGAAGTGCTGCGCCAGAAATGCAGCTTTGTTTGCTCCTTTGAGATTGAGTTGGCCGTCGCTGGCGTGGACTTCGTCGAAGAAGCCGAGATAGGTGGAAATGTTTTCGGCAAGCTCGCGATCGGCAGCGGTGACGAGCGCAATGCGGCGACCGGCGGCTTTTTCCTGCTGGAGAAGATCAAGAACTTGTTGCCGATAGGGCAGACGAGCGGGGTCGAGTTGGATCCTGGAGGCGAGCTTGCGTTTGAGGGATGCTCGGCCCGAGAGCAACCAGAACGGCAGCAGCAGCAGCGTGATGGGGCGGGTTTTAAGGAGGACGAGGACGCACTCCCACAGGACGTTGCCCCGGATCAAAGTGCCGTCGAGATCGACGCACAAAACCGGGGACAGCACCTTGGCGGGTTTGGCTCCTGTGACAGACCCCATGGGATGATCGTCGCATAAACAGGAGGGCGAAATACGGGAATAAGTGGCACACCTAGGTAACCTGAGTAACATGCGCTGCGTGTGAGGGGAGGTTAGTATGAGCTGATCGAGAGCGGAGTGATCGACTCTGGCCACGAAGCCCATGGACGAGACACAAGAGCATCTGGAACCTGGCGCAGCGGAATTGCTGGCCAAGTATCTGCGACGGCCAAGCATCCTGCTCCCATTGCTTGGGCTGGTCACTTTTGTGGCTTACAGCGGCTCGTTGTCGTTCGAGTTTGTATGGGATGACTGGCCGCAGATTGTGAACAATCCGATCATCCGGACATGGAGCAATCTGCCGAGGGCGTTCGGGAGTGACTTGTGGTACCACGTGGCGCGCCAGCAGGTTTATTACCGGCCGCTGTTCGTGGCGTGGTCGATGTTGAATTTCACGCTGTTTGGTTTGCGATCGTGGGGATGGCACCTGGGTGCGGTTGTGCTCCATGTGGGGGCGGTGGCGTCGGTCTTCTGGCTGGCGCGCAAGCTGGGATTGGAGTACTGGACAGCGGCTCTGGCGGCGCTGATTTTCGCACTGCATCCAATTCATATTGAACCGGTCGCCTGGATTTCTGCGGCTTCGGACACGATGGTGGCGATGTTTGCCGCGCTGGCTTTTGTGGCATTCCTGAATGGGCGGAATCCAGCGGGGAGGAAGAGAACGGCATGGTGGATTGCGTCGCTGGCGCTGCTAATGTGCGCGTTGCTGACGAAAGAGATGGCGGTGGCGTTCACGGCGCTGGTGGGAATCTACGCCTGGCTGGACCCGGCGAAAAGAAAGGCATCGCCCGGGCGGAGAGTTCTTGCTGCGGTGATGGAGGCGGCTCCGTACGCGTTGCTGACGCTAGCTTACGCTCTGTTGCGAAAGCACGGGCTACTCCATGCAACTGGGCAGTTTAATCCCAATCACGGAACGATGGACGTAGCTCGGACTTTGCCGCTGGTACTGGCTTTCTATCTGCGGCAGTTGCTGGTCCCGGTTGGTCTGACCGGGCTCTATTACATCCCCTATGTCACTGGGGCAATCGTGAAACAAGTGGTGGTGCCGGCGCTGGTGCTGGGAGCGGTGTCGGTTGGCCTGTGGTATTGGAACCGGCGCGAAGGGAATTCCATCGTCGCGTTTGCGGGCTGGTGGCTGGTGGTGGGCTTGGCGCCTGCGCTGTATTTGCGCAATTTTAGCAACGGCGATTTTGTGCGCGACCGTTACATGTATTTGCCGTCGATCGGATTTGCGCTTCTGGCGGCGATGGGGTTGCGGAGCCTCCCGTCCATCAAGGCGTGGAGCGCGCGGGCAGTGCAGGGGTGCGCGGTGCTGGTCCTGTGCGGAGGTTATCTGTGCGCATCGATTGCACAGCAGGTGTACTGGGCAAACGATCTGATGGTACTGCTACGTGGGGAATCGCTGTATCCGGAAAATCCGTACACGATGGTCGGGTTGGCGAAAGAGTATAGCAAGGTGGGCGCGCATGACCGTGCGATTGCACTGGCGCTGTCGGCGGTAAGGGAGCATCCGGAGTATGGCTATGGGCCGCTGGCGCTGGCGGAAGTGTACATCCGCGCCGGTCGATTTGAGGAAGGCCGCGTTTGGCTCGACCGGGTGAATCCGGAGTATGCCAAGTCGGAGGTAGGAATGGCGGGAGTCGCCGCACTGTACGGCCAAATGGGCGACTATGAGCGGGCTTTTGCGCTGTGCTCGGAGATTTTGCAGAAGGAACCAAATCTTTATTCGGCGCTCTACAATTGCGGCAACATTCACTTGCTCGACGGTCAGTACCGGCAGGCGGAACAACTGCTGTCGCGCGCGGTGCAGCTAGTGCCGGAGCAAGCGGCTCCCAAACATTTTCTGGGACGCGCACTTCTGCAAGATGGACGGAGCGCGGAGGCCCAACCTTATCTTTTGCAGGCGGTGGCCATGGATCCGAAGGTTTGGGACTACCACTATTGGCTGGCAGAATCATTTGAAAAAAGTGGGAGTATCTCCGCTGCGCGGACAGAGTATCAGCAAGCATTGCAATTGAATCCAGACAGTAATGAAGCAAAGGTGCGACTGGCGGCGCTGGAGGCAAAGTGAGCAAGCAGATCGAAGACAACCAGATCCAAGGCCGCCAGATTGAAGACCAATCCCGCAGCGCACCAAAGCAAACACCTCTGAGTGTTGAAGTAACGTTTCGGGAGGCAGATTCTGACAAGCCAGCAACAACTGCTTGGGAAGCGATGTTTTCAAGAAATGACGCGCTGGCTCGCCTACTCGTTCTCTGCCTTGTAATGATCATCGCCGGAACCTACGTCGGCGTCCGAGTGGGGCAGAGCTGGATTGCAGTCGATGATGGAACTCTGGCCCAGAGTGCTGTGCGCGTTCTTCAAGGCCAGCTTCCACATAGTGACTTTGTTGAAGTTTATACGGGCGGTCTCAGCTTTATTCATGCCGCAGCCTTTCGCGTGTTCGGCGTCAATCTGCTGTCGCTGCGGATTTGTGTTTTTTTGTTTTTTCTGGCCTGGGTTCCCGCTGTCTATTCCATTGCGCTGCGCTTCACGCCTCCCCTCACCGCGGGAATGGTCGCGCTGTTGGCGATTGCCTGGAGCTTTCCGAACTATGAGGCCGCAATGCCGTCCTGGTACAACCTGTTTTTCGCCACGTTCGGTGCGGCGGCATTGCTCCATTACCTCGAAGTACGGACCAGGCGTTGGCTGTTCATCGCGGGGCTCTGCGGCGGAATCTCAATTCTCATCAAGGTGATCGGTTTCTATTACATCGCCGGCGTTCTGCTGTTCCTGGCTTTTCTAGAGCAGAGCGACAATGAGCAACCGGGAACGGAGAAAAAGAGCTGGGGTTACCGCGTATTCACTGCGGGCGCATTGCTCGCGTTTCTGAGTACGTTGATTTACATGTTGCACAGGCGGCTCGCGGCCGGAGAGTTCTACCATTTCTTGCTGCCGTCGCTCGCAGTGGTGGGGATGATTCTGCTTGGTGAACGGAAGGCTGGCGCCGGAACCGGGGAGCGCTTTGCCGCCCTCCTGCGCCTGCTGATTCCATTTATTGGCGGTGCGGTAATTCCCATCGTCATCTTTCTGATTCCGTATGCGCTGGCGGGCTCGGTAGGCGGCTTTTTCTCTGGAGTCACCTCCAGCGCGATCGCCCACGCGATAGATTTAGCCGTGGCTCGGCCAGTATCGCCCGAGCATATTGTGGCTCTCCTGCCACTGGTGGCGTTCTTGGCCGCTGGTATGTACTGGAAGCAGTTCCAGGGACGGGTTGTCGGTGCGGCCGTCGCCCTGCTCGCCGTTGTGGTTGTCGTGCGAGCTACGCGGTTTGAGCTCGTCTACTCGGGGGTGTGGACCTCGGTGGCGATGCTGACGCCAGTGGTGGTTGCGGCGGGTGTGGCCTCGATTCTTGCGTTGCGCTCGCGAGATGGCGTCTCAAAACTCCAGCGAGAGCGATTGGTGTTGTTAGTGGCGTTGGCCGCGACCTGCACGCTTGTGCAGTATCCGTTTCCCGTCCCCATCTATCTTTGCTACGCGTTGCCCTTAACCGTGCTGGCTTTAGTAGCAATTGTGACAACCGTCCGGAAGCAGCGTGGAACCTACGTTCTGGCTTCGCTAGTTGGGCTTTACCTTACATTCGCAGTGGTGAGCATGATTCCGCGGCATATCGCCGAATATTCGCATGCCTTCGGCCGCAGGGACGTGCTCCGCGTACCGCGCGGAGGCCTGCAGATTGAAGACGAGCCCTTTTTCGAGGCCTTGACGATTTTCTTGCAGCAGCATGCCCCGAACGGCTTGATGTACGCGGGCAATGACTGTCCGGAGCTTTACTTTCTAACCGGACTGAAGAACGTTACCCGCGATGATTACGGGGCGCCGCCCGAGGAAGCGTTGAGGGCGCTGCAGTCAAACGACATCAAGGTTGTGGTCATCTTTGAATCCCCCTACTTCCCCTCGGCACAGACAAGTCCTGAGGTGCGCGCCGAAGTCGTGAAGAGATTTCCGCATACCACAAGCTTCGAAATCTTCCAGGTATTTTGGAGGCAGTAGAAAGAACATCTGCTCCAAGCCGGACGGAGTTACAACGTGGTGCTTCGATTTCGACTGGAAGTCTTCAAATGTCTACACTCGTAACCGACCAAATATCGGCGCCCACTCGAGTCGGCCAAGCAGTCAAGGCGGTGCTGGGTCATAAACGCAACCGCAGGGTCGCCGTTTCGGCCAGCGTCGGCGTGTTCCAGCGGTTAGTGCAGGTGGGCAGCACCCTTGTCGTCATGCCTCTTTTACTGCGGGTGCTTGGTCCAGCGAAGTTCGGAATTTGGGGTGCAGCGGCTTCGTTGGCTTGGTTAAGCGGACTGGTCGATATTGGGACAGGCACTGCCTTGGTGACCCTGGTGGCGCGTTCGAGTGCGCTCGACCGCGCCGAGCAAGCGCGTCGTCACATAGCTGGTGCGCTGAGCATGGGGAGCGGGTTGGCGGGCTTGATGCTTGTGGCAGCCTTCGTGGCCTCGATCAATGGAGCAGCGCAAGGCAGGACGGCGCCGTATCTTATCGCCGTTATCGGACTAGCTGTAAACCTGCCGCTGAATGCCGGTAACAACGTCTGGATGGCCCTGCAGAAGGGCTATTACTCAGGCTTCTGGGAATTGGTGCAGACGCTGCTGACCACTGCTGGACTGATTGCCGCTGCCGCGCTAACCAGAGACGTGCGCGTGTTCGTGGCAGTGGTTTACGTGGGTCTCGTCTTGGCGAATATCGGTAGTCTGGTCCACCTTTTCTGGTGGCATCCGGAACTTCGGCCGGAGGGGCTGTGGTTTTCGTGGCCAGTTATGAGAGAGGTGGCGGGTCATGGCGTGTTGTACTTTATCCTGGCTTTGACTGGTGGCCTTTCCTTCCTGCTCGACAACGTCTTGGCGCTTGGGCTTCTCGGACCCGAAGCCTCGGCCCGCATGACGATAGCCTTGCGCATTTGCGTCACTGCAATCGGTGGTCTCGCAGTCATGTCGCAACCACTTTGGCCGGCGTTCGCCGACGCTGCCGAGAAGGCCGACCGGAAATGGATTCTCAAGGCTCTGCTCCGCGGCTCGGCGCTGCTGGTTGGCCTTACCCTTGCGGGCTCGTCCCTGCTGCTGATCTTCGGTGAGCGGCTGTTGCGCTGGTGGTTGCATACCAACCTGGGTATCGGCAGTGGTCTGCTATGGGCGATTTCAGCATGGGCGCTCGCTCAGGCTCTGGTTCGGATACCTATCCTTCTGCTGAACGGGCTGTCAATACTTCGCTATCAGATCGCCGTATTCTCGGCTGCCACGTTACTGGCGTTCGCATTGAAATTTGCGTTGGCTCCCTATCTTGGAGTTGCGGGAATACTGTGGGGCACAACCATAGTAGTCTTTCTTATCGTGATCCCAGCGAGCATCTGGCGAATTTGGCAATGGGCAATGCGTCCCAGTCCGCGAGTCGAAGAACTGCCTGAGAACCGGGCAGAGGAGATTCCCGGCAATCTTTTGCCGTAAAGTCGGTCGTAGGCCAACACAGTGACCGCGAAAGGTCATAGTGAAGGCTATAGGGCATTCGAGCCGCACAGCGCTTCTTCGGTCTGCGCGGCTTTCAGTTTCATCTGTTGCCGGTTCGTCACTGGCGCGCCGGAGAGCCCTGCACCGGATCAATCGACCTAACGATAACCGCATCGCGGTAACAATAAGCTTGGCACGGCAAAGTACACGACATATCGGTCGTGTTCAGCGAAAAATCCGAGTCAAAAAGATTTCCCATACGGTAATGGTCGGTTCTTTGTCCCGCTACCACGTGGGCGGTTAGGGGGGAGTAAGTATATGAATAGCCGCTCGCGCACGTGAACAAATCTCCGTTTGGCATCAGGTTAATGTAGTTTCTGCCAGCCGAGCACGATTTATGGCTGAAGTCATCAAAGTCAGGCAGGGCATTGCGGTCAGACTGGGTGTGCTTTTCTAGCAACTTCAATTGTTCCGCGCTGTAGCGAAAGTCGGGGTCCACGTATGGATCGACATGCAAAGTGACGCGGCGCGACTTCAGGAGATCGTCGACCGCCGCGATGGCCGGGAGGTTTTCGGGCGTAGCCACGATGTTTACCTCAATATGGAATGAATCCCGCAATTCCTTAACCTTCGCGACAAACGCCTCTTCACTGACACATTCCCGATGAAAGCTAGCGTTCAAATGAGTAGAGCGTTGAACTTCTTGGAACACGCGAGTCGGCATGGAGAGGTTGGTAACAATGCCGAGCAATCGATGCTTCGCCGGAAGGTTATTCAGGAGGTCGGGAAGCCCGGCATACAGAAACGGTTCGCCCCCAGCGATGTAAATCACCGCTGGCGGTAGCTTTTCAAGCGCATCTACCCACTGCCGCCAAGTTTTCTCGCACGGCTTCGGGTACACCGTGGCGAAGTCGAATTTGGTGTGAACCGGGCAGTACGAGCAGGAGTAATTGCACCGGAAAGTCGGCCAAAACACCACTATGAACCGGTTACTGAATATCTTCCGATAATAGGGATGCAAGAAGTGCCTGACGCGTGCAGGCAAATTGCGCCAGATGAGCTGCCAAGGTCGATGGAGAATCTGCTGTATATACACCAAGTCCATTGAAACTTCCTTTTGTGACGCCTGCATGTATCTCAGTTAAAAGAGTACATCTGGTCTTCATTGGCTTCAGGTTACCTTGGTTACTCCCGGCTAGGCGAGCGGATCCCATCGCTCAGTTGCCATGCTAAGATGACAGCGCTGCTCGATGACAATCGGCGAACAAATTCGAAACCTGGTCGAGCGCAATCGTTTCAACCGCTTAATTGAAGGGCTATACGACGCGATTGGGACAGTTCCCGCCTATCGGCGTACGGTCATGCGACGGGTGCACCGCAGAATAGAATACGTTCGTCGGCAGCGCTCCTACGGTCTGATGATCGAATTGAGTAGCGTCTGCAATGCGCGCTGTGTTTTCTGTCCGCACCCGACCATGGAGCGTGAAAAGCGGATCATGGATGATGATCTTTTCGAACTGATTGTATCTCGCATCATCGATGAAAAGATCAGGCCGGCCCTGATTGACCTTTTTAATGTTGGGGAGCCGCTTACGGATCGAAGTCTCTTTCAACGCATCCGGAGACTCAAGGCGGCCTTTCCGTCAGCCAAAGTCGCTATGACGACAAACTTTGCGCTTGCGACCCCCGGGATAATCGACGAGCTTCTGGCCTCCGGCCTCGACAGTATCCAAATCAGCTTGAATGCGGCCTCGCGGGACAGCCACCGCGAAATCATGGGACTCGACTACGACAAGACCGTCCGCAACATCGAGATGCTTCTTGAAAGGCGCAAAGCAACGAAGAGCCCCTTGTACGTGAAGTTGTCTTTCGTCGTCTGCGAGCAGAACCGCAGCCAGACGAGGGACTTTATGCAGACCTGGAAGAATAAAGTCGACTGCGTTTGGTTCCAACGTGCGATCGGCTGGGGAGGGGCGGTTGATATCAGAAGTCCCTTCACCGGGTCTCCTTACCCTTGTAACGATCTCTTCGAACGCATTGTGATTCTGAGCAACGGGGAGTTTGCCCTCTGCTGCCAGGACTACAGAGGCCTAATCCGGTCAAACGTTCGGGATATGCCGATCCTCGCCGCCTTCCAATCCAAGCCCTTTGAGAAAATCCGCGAGGTGCATCTCAAAGGCGATATTTCCTCACTGCAGATGTGCCGGCACTGCTTTGGCGTTTACTCATACGGCACAAACTGGCTACTCCGAAACGCACCGGCGCACACGGAATTCTGAATTCAGCAGCCGCGGGGTTCTTACACCGCATTTGTGCCCCGTGACCCGGCGAGTCTGGCCGCACCGGAAAGTAATAAACGCCGCAAGGGTTCACGCGGCAGAATCAGCGCCGCTGCCAGGCGGCTCGACACGGTTGGGTTCAAGGATAACGATAGATAGGAAAGGCAGCCACCAATCCAGCTCCAGGCTTGTGCCCGGCTCGCTCCCCGAAGGCGGTTCCAGATGAACTGATTGGCTGTCGAGCGGCCAATATGACGACGGCAGTCAGTCTGCAAACGTGACAGATAATCGCTATCCGCGCCTGCCCGGCGAGACGCCTCGATCACGTCGTTCGCCAATGCTCGCGATTCGCGCGCCCAGACGAGCGGCGGCGTCCCGTGCGACATGTTGTCGTTCTGAGAGCGCAAGAGAACATAGTGCGATAGCACGCGCGGTATGCAGCCTACAGGCCCCCGAAACGCCAGCTTGGTCCAATAAAACATGTCGCCGATGATGCAGTCGTCCGGTTGCGGGCCGAGTTCCAGTAGGTCCCGGACGCGCGTCACACAGGCGCACCAGCTAACCTCCCGCTTGCCGGCGTAATGGGCCGCAAGAAAAGATGCGCCTGTTTCCAGCGGAGGACCGACGACCGCCGGCACCAGGCAGTCTTCGTAATGCACCGCGCATCCGGTATAGACAAAAGACAATTCCGTGTGCCGATCAAACAGGGCGAGAACCTCAGCCGCGAACTCTGGTTCCAGAAAGTCGTCGTCCGACAGGCCTAGAAAGAACTCCCCATGCGCCTGTTCGACCAGGAATTGGCCGTGTTTCGTTGCCGGCATTGTCGATGGATGGCGATAAGTCCGCAGTCCCCGTTGCGCATAGCGATCGATAACCGCCTGCGTGTCATCGGTTGACCCATTATCGGAGACGATGATCTCAATGTCGGGGGAAGTCTGAGCGAGAGCACTCTCGATCGCGCGGCCGAGGAGTCCCGCACGGTTGACTGTGGGGATAGCGATGGTCAGCCGAGGTGTCATACAACGGTGTTTGTGGTCATCACTTTCTCAAGGTCTGCGACTTAGGCGCCGGCCGCTGTCGCGGCAGACTTCTGACGCCAACGCAAGGAGCTATCGAGCTGGCCGGCCTCTTGCAGGCGCCGAATTTCGCTGATGCGGACATAACGTCCGCGCTCGACATCCGCGAAGGTCAGGCCCACTTTGCGGTAAGCGTCATAAAGCTCCTGCGCGCCTTTGCGGGCGGTCCACTCGGGACAGAAGCTTGGTAGCACCCGCCCGATTTTGTCGAAGTTGACGCGGTAGCAGCGCAGATCAGGTCCGCCGCCCGGTGCGTACTCTACTCTGCATCCGGGCACGATCTCGGCAACGATCTCGGCCAGCTCGCGCACACGGTAGTTCTCGTCGTTGCGCCCAACGTTAAAGGTCTGGTTGTGCACCGTTTCGCGGGGTGCTTCGAGCGCGGCAATAACTGCCGCTACGATGTCGCGGATGTGCACAATCGGACGCCAGGGAGTTCCGTCGCTCTTGATGTACACCCGGCCTGTGGTATAGGCCCATGCGACGAGGTCATTCAGTACTATGTCGAGGCGCAACCGTGGAGATACTCCGTATGCGGTTGCGTTCCTCATATAAGTGGGGCTGAAATCATCGTCAGCCAGCGGCGCGAGGTCGCGTTCGACGAGAACCTTGGATTCCCCATATGGCGTCAGCGGGTTGACCGGAGAAGTCTCGTTCAGGAAGTGATCTCCGGCCGCGCCATATGTGCTGCAAGAGGAGGAGAAGACAAAGCGCTGCACTCCGGCGGCTTTCGCCAATTTCGCGAGCTTCACCGAGGCCAGATGATTGATCTCATAAGTAAGCTGCGGATTGAGGTTTCCGATCGGATCATTTGACAGCGCCGCCAAATGCAGGACCGCCTCGAAACTCTGCAGATCGGCAACCGTCAGGTTTCGGAGATCCTTGCGGATTCCCGGGATTGCCGGGGACGGCTCTCCAAAGGTAGAACCGGCATACAGATCCGTATCCAGGCCGACAACGTCGTGGCCGAAGGAACATAACATGGAGCTGGCGACCGCGCCGATATAACCTTGATGACCAGTAAGTAGTATCTTCATGCAACTCCTATTCCGAGAAACCGTTACATTCGTTGGTCCAGAGTTTCTTACGGCGTGGATCTGTGCTGCCGTCGCACCGCCGTTGCGCTCTTAGCGGCCAGCCGCCGCACCCGAGGCCAGAGCGGTGCGGGGGCGCGGTTCGCCGGGTTCGTACTGGAAATTCAATCTTTCGCGTTCGACCACCAGCGGACGGTTGTGCACCTGCGTGTGTATGTTCCCGATGTACTCGCCGATGATGCCCATAAAGAGAAGCTGAAGCGATCCCAGGAAAAACATCCCGATGGCGATGGGCGCGATGCCCAGCGTGAACTCGTGCCAGAACAAAAGTTTGTATGCAAAGTAAGTCGTGCCACCGAGCAAGGAAAGCAGGGATCCGGCAAAGCCCAAGAACGTGACTACACGCAGCGGAACCTTGGAGAGCTTGGTGATGCCCAGCATGGCGAGATCATAATTTGTGTAGAAATTGTTTTTGGACTTGCCACTCTTGCGGCGTTGCTGCTCGTACTGAACCTCGGCGTGGGGAAGGCCGATTTCGGCAATCATGCCGCGGAAGTAAGGGTAAGGATCGCCAAACTGTCGCACCAGGTCGATAACTTGCCGATCATACAGTCCAAAGCCGGTGAAGTTTTCATATGTTTCGATGTCGTCGGCGAGGTGGTTGACCAGTCGATAGAATAGCTTCCGAACCAAAAACATAGGTGCGGCTTCACGGCTCTTATTCTTAACGGCAATGACGATAGGAACTCCCTTTTCCCACTCTTCGAGCAGTTGGGCGATAACTTCAGGCGGGTCCTGTAAGTCCGACATGAGAATAATTACGGCGTCGCCGCGAGCTTGCAGAAGCGCGTGCATGGGGGAACGGACGTGCCCGAAGTTACGCGCGTTGCGGATCACTTTGACATTCGAGTCGGCGGCGGCGATTTCGCTGAGGACAGCGAAAGTGGTGTCGCGAGACGCGTTGTCGATGAAGATGTGCTCGTAGCTGTATCTCCCGAGGCTCAACATCAGGTTACGTACGCGTTCGTAGACTTCGCGGACATTGCCCTCTTCGTTATAGCAGGGTGTAACTACACTTATGGTTTTCATTGTGCCAGGGGCGGTCATTTGCCACTGCCCGCTTTTGCCGCATGAGCAGCCGCCTGGGGTTGGAGACCGCGGTGATAAATCAACTCGGAAAGCGACGGGATATTCGCATAGGGACTATCAATGGCATCGATCATGATGGGCTGATCCTTGGGCACGGCTTTCCGGATGACTTCGCCGCGCATCAGTTCGCGGCAGGAGATCTGTCCCTGCTGCAGCGGAACGGCTAGATAGACGTCGGTATCCTGGAGAACATGGCCTATGGATAGATCGCGCTTGGCATAGACTCCGCGGACGAGCGAGTCGAGATAGGCGATTTCTTTTTGCGGCGGCAGACGTTTCTGCGTGCCCGGAGCTCCGCACATACGCTTGGCGCGATGAAAGGCTTTGAACCAGGTGTCAACCTGCTCCGGCACCGAACAGTAAGGAGAAACGGTCATGCCCTCGGTCTGAATGTCGACGTGGCGCTCGAAGGTCCGCGCGCCTTTGGCATAGGCCATCAGCATGGACGAAGTCCAGTCGCGGTATTCGTGGGTGGAAAATCCGATAATGTGGTTGGGATAGCGGCTGCGAAGAAAGTCGATCTGATTGAGTTCGATGTCGCAATCCTCAGTAGGATAGAGCGAGACGCAGTGGTTGATGGCCAGCGGGATATGACGATTGTCGAAAAATGTTACCAGGTCGTCGATATCCTTGAGTGAAGAACCGCCGGTTGAGACGACGACTGGCTTTTTCGTTTTTGCTACCTTTTCGATCAGAACCCAGTCATTGCAGTCGGAACTGGCGATTTTAAGGATCGGGATGCCGAGCTCGCAGCAGAAGTCGACGGAACTCTCGTCGAACGGGGTTGCCATGGGGATGCAGCTGGCCTGGCGGATGGCCTGTACCAGTTTGGCGTAATCCTCCGGCTGGAGGCGCGTGTCCAGCGTTTTCTTGATGTAGCGGATGTCGTTCCGGCGGCGGAAATCCTGGTGGATAAAACTGTCGACATCGCGCAACTGCAGCTTGATGGCGGCGCGTACGTTGTTGAAACGCACGACTTGCGCATAGTTGCCGATGATCTTCAGGCCCCGCTGCAGGTCGCCAAGGTGGTTATTGGCCACTTCGAGTACGAATAACTCGTCGAATATGTCGTTGCCAGTCATGATGTTACTTGCTCGCCCCGATCATGTTGCCGTGCCGTTCGAGGGTTACGGCTAGTTGTATGGTAATGTCCTTATTCCTTGATGACATTGTCCATTAGTTCAGTCTCATCCAGGAAAGGGTACATGTCCTCTAGATTGGGTGAAACGATTCGCCCATCAGGTAACTGCCTGGCTTTTGAGCGTGGCTCGAACTCCTGGGTCGGATCGAGTACTACGTCGATTAGCGCTGGCCCATCGGCAGCGAGCGCACGATCGATTTGCGAAAACTGTGACTGGCGGTCGATGCGAATCGACGGAATGCCATAGGCGCAGGCCACCTTGACCATGTCCGGGAGGGAAACGCCGCTCGATGCGCTCTCTCCGGTAAGACGACCAAAGAAGCCGGATTGCGTCATGCGCATGGAGAGATAGCCGGAGTTATTCATGACGAAAATCTTGAGAGGTAAGTGGTGGTGAACGACAGTCTGTAATTCCTGGATGTTCATTTGAATGCTGCCATCTCCGGCAATGCAGATGACACGCTTTCCGCGACGGGCGAAAGCCGCTCCGATGGCGGCGGGCAAGTCGTAACCCATGGAAGCGGATCCGGAGTTGGAGATAAGACGTTGGTTCTTGCGCAAACGCATGGTCTGGAAAGGCACAATGCAGGAGGTTGCGTTGCCGCAGACTATGACATCGTCATCGGCGAGTCGGGCCGAGAGTTGCTCGATGAAGTAGTAAGGATTCAAGGGCGGTCCGGGTTGGCGCTGGCGATCCTGCACGACCGGGTAACGTTGGACGAGTTCACGGCACCAGGCGAGCCACGGAGCGTGAATTTCAGAATGGTAGTTTTCGGCGTCACACTGATGTAAGAGCTCTTGCAGAAACTGTTTGAGGTCGCAGTGGAGCGCCAGGTCAGGCCGGATAGTGGGTTTGTGGAACTCGGCGTCGTCAATATCAACTTGGATCTTGAAGGCGCGCGGCGCGAACGATTGCCAGTTATAACTGGTTTGCCGGATGTTCAGACGCGATCCGAGAATCAGCAGAACGTCGGCATTTTGCACCGTGAAGTTTCCGGCGCGGTCGCCGATGGTGCCCTGGCGTCCGCAAAAGAGCGGGTCATCGGAGGCGATGAGGTCATGGGTCCAGGCGGTGGTCACGGGCACGCCTAGCCGGTGAATAAGCTCATCGAATTCGGCGACTGCCTGGGCGGCGCGGACGCCCGTACCGGCGAGGATCACTGGGCGCTTGGCATTTCTTATGCGGTCGAGAAGTTCCTGACAATAGGACTTGAGCCGGGCTGGATCGCCGTCGATCTGATGCTGTGCGGGTTCGTCCTCGGCAGGATCATAGCCGCGAAGAGTGGCGGGATCGATGGACGCGGCCTGCACGTCAACCGGAATGTCAATCCAGCAAGGACCGGGCCGTCCACTTTGCGCCAGGTGCCAGGCGCGCTCGAGGTGATAGCGGATGGAGAGAGGGTCGTCGACCATCACCGCGTATTTGGTGATGTTCTCGGCCATAGCGATGATATCGGCTTCCTGGTCTCCGAGCTGGCGCAGGCCGGTGATACCCTGGGCGCGCATGCAGGTTTCGCGTTTGACCTGGCCGGAGACAACGAGCATGGGGATGGAGTCGGTCCACGCCCCGAAAACTCCGTTGAGGGCGTTGATACCACCGGGACCGGTGGTGACGTTAACCACGCCGGGCTGGCCGCTGATGCGGGCGTAAGCTTCGGCAGCCATCGCGGAAGCTTGTTCATGGTGATTGCAAACGTAGTGAATGCGCGGCTCCTTGCCGATGGAGTCGTTGAGGTGCATGGCGCCGCCGCCGGTGACGAGGAAGATGTGCCGCACTCCCCAATCGGCGAGCTGTCCGACGATGTAGTCGGAAAGTTTCATGCGCGGCGGACCTCGGAATTAGAGTTGTGGGGCAGCGAAATAACGGGATTGCTGAGTCCGAGACGCCGGATTTGAGCGCCGATTTCGTCGGCGTGCAGCAAGGTGGCGATGATGATCGGCTCCCGCGTACCAGCGATGTTTCGCGGGCCCATTTCCTGCGGGCCCATTTCCTGTGGACCAATGATGGGCGCGCCCGCCAGCGTCTTGCCTCTGAGAATCGGATTGTTGTCCACCAGCGCGCGGACTTCGGTTTGCGCGAGACAGGGAAGAGCGAGAAGCTTCATCGCCAATTGCCCCGCGCCCCAAAGGATGACGCGCGGAGTGTTTGCGAGCTGGCTGGCTAAGTGCTGGTTGATCCTTTCCATCTGCTCGGCGGAATGCCGGATATAGGCGGCAATCCTGCACGGCAACTCCTGATCGCAAACGACCGCATGTTCGTCCGCGGTTCCGCCGCTGTCGCGGAAAAGTCCGAAGACAGCGGGGTAGAGCGTGTCTGCCGCCGTCTGGATCACCTTCTGCTCAACCATGACGGGCTGGAAGCCGAAGCGGCGAACTGTGTTTTCGAGAGCACGCGCCGAAAAGTGATTGATGTGCTCGGTATTGAATTCCTGAAAAGGCGCATAGAGATAGTCGTCGTAACGGGCGGCGTCAGGAGTCTCGATATACAAGTAGCCTCCCGGCGCGAGCAAACGGCGGGCGGCGGTGAAAAATGCAGGGATGTCGTAAACGTGTTCGAGCACGTGACTGACGACGACGCAATCAAACTTGGGCATGTGCGCGGGAGCCGAAGCGGTCGATATCGATCCGACGTAAGCCTCAAAGCCACGTTCGCGGCACGCGGCCGCACAGCGCGGCGAAGGGTCGAGTCCGGCGACGGCCGTGAATCCGTGGTCGCGGAGGGCAGTGAGCAGCCCGCCGGTGGCGCAGCCGGCATCGAGGATGCTGGCGGCTCGTGAAGGCAGGGCGCGGGCGATGTCGGAGGCAGTGATGGTGAGTCGAGCGGCGTCGTAAGGAGAAAGGCCGCTGCCGGTCGCAGTCGCCGAGTCGTCGTACTTGGACCACTCGCAATAGAAACGATCGTAGTCGCGCTGGGTGGCGGCGGGATCGGCGTAGACGAAGCCGCAGCGGCGGCAGATCGCGATGTTGTACTCGGCGGGCAGAGGGTAGCCGTCGGGGACAATGAACCGCTGATGATGACAAACCGTGTTTCCGGTGGCGCCGCAAGCTCCGCATACGCGATGCGGCTGCGGGCTGAGAGTAGCAGCGCTATGCATGGGTCCCTCGGGCGGTAAATGTTGAGCAGGAAACCTCTTGTTCCGAGAACATATCTCCCGAAAACCAGGCGTGGGTGCGGCGGATGGCTTCGCGCAGCGGCACCTCGGCGCGCAGGCCCAGTTCTTCGCGCGCTCGCGCCGTCGAGGGCACGTAGCGGTGCACCGGAGCGCCTGGCGCGGCCGTGGACGCGATGTCGACGTCCACCGCGGGTGGCAGCGCGGCGGCAACTTCGCGCGCGAGGGTGGCGATGTTCAGGGCTTCTTCCGAGCCGACGTTATAGGCGCGGCAGGATTGTCCCCGGAAGAGAATGGTCCAGAGCCAAACCATCAGGTCAGAAGCGTAAAGATAGGAGCGCACCGGTGAGCCGTCGCCTAGGACGCGAATCGGGCGATCATGCAGGCGATCGCCGATGAAGTTGCCAATGGCGAAATGCGCGTCGAGTTGCATGTAGGGACCGGCAAACGCGAAGCAGCGCGCGACGGTGGTCGCCAAGCGGGGCGAAGCAGCCAGCGCGCACAGCAACTCCGCTGAGCGCTTGCCCTCGGCATAGGCAGAGGCCGGGTTGAGAGGATCGGGCCCACCGGTGAAGGTTTCACTTACGTGAGTGAGCTGCGGCGGCTGGTTTCCGTAAACTGCGCCCGAACTAACGAGCAGAAATCTGGTAGCGGAACTGGCGATAGAAGATTGCAGAGCGCGGCGTGTCCCTCCGACAATGGTGTCAAACATTACGCGGGGAGCTTCGTTGTTCAGCGTGGCGCTGGCTTCGGTCGCGGCATGGATGACGTGTGAAAATCCGCCTTGGGGAAAATCGCCGCGACGAACATCGGCGGCGTGCAAGCTGATCGCTGCATCTTGCGCCAGGTGCGGTGCTTTCTGAGCCAGCGCTTCCGGATGCCGGGATAGCCCGACCGCACGGGCGTTGAGATTCAGCCGGCGGTTTGCCCAGGCAAAACTTTCAAGCAGCCAGCATCCGAAAAATCCCGTGGCGCCCGTAATCAGGATGCGCTGGCCGTGCAGATCCTGCCACAGAGGCTCGGTTCGCGCGAGGATGTGGTCGAGATCGTGTGCCAGCCGGTTGGTCATGGTTGTCTGACTCATGGTTGCTTAACTGATGGTCGCGTGGCCTATGCTCGCCTATGCTCCACGACCGGCAGAGGCGGCGCGTGGAATCTGATGAAAAGTTTCCGTCATGTAATCGATCATCGCTTGCGTGATGCCCGGATAGAGGCCGACCCAGAAAACGTTGTTCATGACAAAGTCGGTGTTCCGTAAATCGCCGATCACGCGCCGCTGAATGTCGCGATAGGCGGGCTGACGCAGCAGGTTGCCGCCAAAGAGCAGGCGGGTGGCTATGTTTCGAGATTCCAGGAAACGCACGACCTGGTTGCGAGTGGTAGGCGCATCCTTGCCGTTGCGCACGGCGAGAGGAAAGCCGAACCAGCTGGGGTTCGAATGTTCGGCGCTTTCGGGCAAGATGAAGATGTCGTCGAGATCGCTCAGGGCGGTGTGAAGTTTGGCGAAGTTTGCGCGCCGGGCGGCAATGAAGCCCGGCAGCTTCTTGAGTTGCGCGACTCCGACCGCAGCTTGCATGTCAGTCGCTTTGAGGTTGTAGCCGATATGGCTGTAAGTAAATTTGTGGTCGTATCCGCTGGGCAGGTCGCCAAGTTGCCATTCAAAGCGGCGACCGCAGGTGTTCGATTTCCCGGGATCGCACCAGCAGTCGCGACCCCAGTCACGAAAAGACTCGGCTAACTTTTTGAGCGCGGGAGATTGGGTGAGCACGCATCCGCCTTCGCCCATGGTGATGTGGTGCGCGGGATAAAAGCTGATGGTGGCGAGGTGGCCAAAGGTCCCAACCGCGCGCCCTTTGTAGAGAGATCCGACGGCATCGCAACAATCCTCAATCACCCAGAGATTATGTCTGGTCGCCAGCTCCATGACGGCATCGACGTCAAACGGGTTACCCAGGGTGTGCGCCAGCACGATGGCCTTAGTGCGATCGGAGACCGCGGCTTCAAGTTGAGTTACGTCGACGTTGTAAGTTGGGAGCTGAACGTCAACGAAAACCGGGATAAGTCGGTTCTGAATGATCGGATTGACGGTTGTGGGAAATCCAGCAGCTACGGTGATGACTTCATCTCCGGCAGAGAGCCTGCGATCGCCGAGCGACGGGGAAGTAAGGCATGAAAGAGCCGCGAGGTTGGCCGACGATCCGGAGTTGACGAGCGAAGCACAGCGCACGCCCATGAAGGCGGCAAATTCGCGTTCGAACTGAGCCGCAAAGCGGCCGGTGGTGAGCCATCCGTCAAGCGAGGCTTCGACCAGGAATTCGATCTCGGTCGAGTCAAAGACTTTGCCCGATACGGGTACGCTGCTCTGGCCCGGCGCGAACGCCTGCGGAGCCAGGGCGACGTCGTAGTACTGCTTCACCATCGCGCGGATTTCATCACGCAGTTGACTTGCGGTTTTGCTCATGTTCGAGTTATCTCCTGCCCGTATGTGCTAGCGCGGCGCCAATGATCTGGCTGACGAGCCACGATCCCAGCAGCCCCGTGCCGCCGCTCACGAGGACCGAGCGATCTTGCCGAAGTGAATTCATTCCGACCAGACTTTCCAGGGGGATTGCTCGCTCGCCCAGAGCTCATTCAGGTGCTGGTATTCGCGGAACGTGTCCATGGCATAGAAGAACCCGTCATGGCGGTAGGCCATGAGTTGACCTTCGCGCGCCAGCCGCTCCATTGGTTCCCGTTCGAGGACGCATTCCGGGCCGCCGACGTAATCGAGCACGCGGCGGTTGAAGACGAAGAAGCCGGCGCTGATCAGGCCAGTCGCCCTGGGCTTTTCCATGAAGCGCTGCACCTGGCCCTGGGCGTCGGCTTCGAGCACTCCGAAGCGCGAGATTGGTGGGACTGCCGTGACGGTTGCGAGACGGCCATGCTGGCGATGAAAGTCGAGCAAGCTACCGATGTTGACGTCGCTGAGGCCGTCGCCGTAGGTAAGCAGAAACGTGTCGTCGTTCTCGAGATAGCGGGCCACGCGCTGCAAGCGGCCCCCCGTCATGGTTTCGAGGCCAGTGTCGGCGAGGGTAACGGCGAAATTCTGCTCGTGATGAGCGCCCATGAATTCGATGTGCGATTGGCGGCCGAGGCAGATTTTGAAGTCACTATTCATGGCTTCGTAGTTCAGGAAGTAATCCTTGATCATGTTGCCGCGATATCCGAGGCAGAAAATGAACTCGCGCATTCCGTAGTGGGCATACATCTTCATGATGTGCCACAGGATGGGACGGCCCCCGATCTCCACCATCGGTTTGGGGCGGAATTCAGTTTCTTCCCGGAGACGGGTACCTAATCCACCGCACAGAACGACGACTTTCATAATCTGGATTCCTGGCGACGCCGCCGGCGCGCGGCTGCGCTTCGTATCTTCAATCTGCGGGACTTATGCGGCCCGCAAGTCAGTTATCCCACAAGCGAGCGAGGAAGGCAGAGTTACGAAAGTCACCCGCGAGGAGTGGTCGTAACTCCAGCAGTAGACATAGCCGGAGAGGATAAGTGAGATAAGTGCGGTTGGTTGTGAGTCAACGTCAGGGACCATGGAAGCCGCATGAGCGGGACGGTCCGAAGGTTACTATCGTTACCTGTCTTGCGCGGGGTTCCCTTCGACGCAGTTACTCTCCGAGAAGGTGACTGACGATCACGATTGAGCGGGGGCTGCGGCTCGTTTGGGGAAGATGTTACCTACGCGGCGGATTTCAGCGCCTACGGCTTTTAGTTTTTCTTCGATGTGCTCATAGCCGCGGTCGAGGTGATAGACGCGGTCGATGATGGTCTCGCCGTCGGCGACCAGGGCGGCGAGCACGAGCGAAGCGGAGGCGCGCAGGTCCGACGCGAGCACGGCGGCGGCACTCAGCGGAGTTCCGCCGCGGACAATCGCTCGGCGGCCTTCGATCTTGATGTTGGCGCCCATGCGCACCAGTTCCTGCGCGTGCATGAAGCGGTTCTCGAAAATATTTTCCGTGATGATCGAAGTTCCTTCGGCTTGCGTGGTGAGCGCCATGTATTGCGCCTGCATGTCGGTGGGGAAGCCGGGATATTCTTCGGTGTTCATGTCGGCGGCTTGGTGCGGCTGATCGCCCATGACGCGAACAGAGTCGGCCTTCACCGTAGTTTTCACGCCGGTCTCCGCGAGCTTCTGCAGGATGGCGGTAAGGTGCGCGGGATCGCATCCGGCGACGTTGACGTCCCCGCCGGTAAGCGCTCCGGCGACGATGAAGGTTCCAGCCTCAATGCGGTCGGGGATGATGCGGTGCCTGGCGCCGTGCAGCTTGGTGACGCCCTTTACGCGGATGGTGGACGTGCCCGCGCCTTGGATTTTGGCGCCCATAGCGTTGAGCAGCGCGGCGAGGTCCGAGACTTCCGGTTCACGGGCGCAGTTCTGCATGATGGTCTCGCCATCGGCAAGCGTGGCGGCCATAAGCAGGTCTTCAGTGCCGGTGACGGTGATTCTGTCGAAGACAACTTCGGCGCCGCGCAGGCGGTCGGTTACAGCCTCGACGTAGCCGTGCTCCTGCGTAATCTTGGCACCGAGACGTTCCAGACCTTTGATGTGAAGGTCGATGGGGCGGGCACCGATGGCACATCCTCCGGGCAACGAGACGCGGGCGTGGCCACAGCGCGCCACCAGCGGCCCCAGGACAAGCGTGGAGGCTCGCATGGTCTTGACCAGTTCGTAAGACGCTTCGGGCGCGGCGAGAGTGCGCGCGCAAATCGTGGTGCGGTGATGGGCGCGTCCGTAGCCAAGTTCAACTTCGGCGCCCATGGCGGCGAGGAGCTTGCGCGTGGTCTCGATGTCGTGTACCTGCGGAATGTTTTCGAGAATCACCGGTTCCTCGGTGAGCAGGGCTGCCGCCATGCAAGGCAGTGCGGCGTTTTTCGCGCCACTGATTCGGACCGTCCCCAGCAGGGGATTACCGCCGCGGATTACGAGCTTATCCATGTCGTGATGAGTTCCTGAGATACCCCGCGATGAAAATCCTGCAGACGGGGCGCTGCGAATATTCTAGCGGGGAACACGAAGACGTGGGACGTGGAATTGTGAGCAGGAGTTCCGTTTGTAACTCCAGCGAATCCGAGCTCAACGAACGCATCCGCCTCTCACTTGGCCTTCGCGGTTCGGATAGCCTCGCGGACACGGCCAACGGACTTCTTCAAGGCAGCGGTGGCCTGAGCGCGGGCGACGCCAGACTTGGCCATCACCAGGGCTACGGGGACGCGACCTCCAGCGGCGGCGAGGAATTTGCGCGCTGCTCGGTGATCGAGTCCTGCAGCCTTTTCTAGGATACTTACTCCACGTTCGACCAACTTCTCGTTCTTCGGGCTGACGTTGACCATCAGGTTGCCGTAGACGTAGCCGAGACGGGTCATCGCCCCGGTTGTGAGCATGTTCAGGATCATCTTTTGCGCGGTGCCAGCTTTCATACGCGTGGAGCCAGCGAGAACTTCTGCACCGACCTCCGCGACGATGGCTATGTGCGCGGCTTTGCCGAGCGGGGATTCGGGATTGCAGACGACAGCAACGGTTTTTGCGCCGTGAGCGCGCGCATATTCTATGGCAGCGATGGTGAACGGAGTGCGTCCGCTGGCCGCGATGCCGACGACGACATCTTTTGTTGTGGGCCGTTTCTTAGCGATTGCTTTGCGGCCTAACGCGCGGGAGTCTTCATCGGCTTCCACGGCTGCGCCCAGCGCCTTGGGGCCACCGGCGATTATGAATTGGACCATGCGCGGGTCGACATCAAAAGTGGGCGGACATTCGACGGCGTCGAGAGCGGCGATGCGTCCGCTGGTGCCGGTGCCGACGTAGATGAGGCGGCCGCCTTGCGAAAGTGCCGCGGCGATCAGATCGATGGCGTGCGCGATTTGCCCGAGCGCGCGCTTTACGGCGACGGCGACTTTGGCATCTTCACGGTTGATGATGCGGGCGATTTCGAACGCCGACTTCCGATCGAGATCGGCCGAGGCGGAGTTTGTTTTCTCGGTGCCGAGGCGGCGCAGCTCTACGCCAGTGGTTCTGTGCTTCGGAGCTTTGCGAATAAAAGCTGTCCGTTTCAAGGTTGCTTCCCCAAGGCTTCCATGACCGCGTCATGAAACGCTGGGCGCACTTGTTTGATTGCCTGGTTCTGGCAGTCAGGCCAGGTGCGATTAGTTAGCAGAGCTATCGAAAGTTGTCGCTCGGGATCGATCCACAGGGATGTGCCGGTGTAGCCGAGATGTCCAAAGGAGCGGGGCGAGAAGTATTTTCCGGATTGCGAGGGCGCCGAGGGCGTGTCCCAGCCCAGCGCTCGGGATGTGCCGTCGGGCGCGGATTCTCGCCGCGAAAACAGTTCGATGGTCGAAAAGCGAAGGATGGGGTGGCCGCCGTTGAGCATGGCGTGGGCGAAGATGGCTAGATCTGCGGCGGCCGAGAAAAGGCCGGCGTGTCCGGCAATGCCGCCGAGCGCGCTCGCGTTTTCGTCCTGCACCTCGCCTTGAATGATGCGGTGGCGGAAGGTGCGATCGTCGGCCGTTGGCGGGATTGCGTCCTTCAATGCGGCCGTGGGATTAAAGGTCGTGTGCGTCATGCCCAGCGGGCCGAAGATTTCGCGCTGGCAAAATGCGTCAAGCGGCTCGTCGGCCAGGCGTTCGAGGACGACGCCGAGAAGGATGAAGCCAATGTCGCTGTATTCGGCGCGCGCGCCGGGGGCGGCGGCAAGCGGGGTGGTGAAGGCGGCTTGCAGAAGGCCTTCACGAGCATTGGCGCGCAGGAAAAGCTTTTCGTACGCGGGCAGGCCGGAGCTGTGCGCAAGCAGCATGCGCAGCGTGATTTCGCGGCGATGATCGTACTTGCCGGCGAATTCAGGGATGATGGCGGTGACCGGGGCGTCGAGATCGAGCAGGCCGCGCTCGTAGAGGATCATGGCCATGGCGGTCGTAACGACGACTTTGGTGAGCGAAGCGAGATCGAAGATGCTCGCAGTCGTGACTTGAGGCGAAGCCGGATCGTAGGTGAAACGGCCAAGCGCTTTGTGGGCAACGAGCTCGCCGCGGAAGGTGACGGCGAGCGAGCAGGCGGGGAAAGCTCGCTCGGCGATGGCTTTTTCCAGAATCGCAAACGCGGTTTGGAAGCGGTCATCTTGGGCAGCGGAATTGCGTACTAGGAACGAAAAGCTGGGCCCGCGATTGGAGATCGTCGAGTTCAATGGCTTCGAGCGCTGATCGGTTTATAGCAAAGGACGGAAGGAGAGGCAAACCGGCCTGCGACAACAGGAGGTGCCGGAAGGATACTGTTTTTGGGATCGGACCGGCTGCGAATGTAAAGAAAAGTAAAGGTTTGTTAAGATTTCGAAAACCGCTGATCTTCCGCATGCAGATGACGATAGGAAATGTGTACGACGCAAGCATAACAAGTTAAGGAGGGCAGCAATGTCAACTACCGGAATTTCGTCGAGTGCTCTGACTAGCATTCTCGACTCTATCAGCAGCACGAGCAGCACCAGCAGTAGTAGTAGCTTAAAGCAGCTGACGCAAGAGTGGAAGGACCTGGAAAGTGCCCTGAAATCGGGGAACTTGACCGCAGCCAAGACGGCTTTCGAGGCCATCGAAAAACAGCAGGGGCAGCAGGTCAGCCAGTCGGGAGACTCGAGTTCAACCTCTACAGCAACCTCCGCCATCGCTACCGCCATGACGGCACTGGGTAAAGCCCTGGACTCGGGCAACGTGTCGGCTGCGCAAAGCGCGTTTGCTAATGTCCAGACCGCAATGAAGAATGGGCTGACTTCACTATCGCAAAGCTCATCGTCCACTACCGCTAAGATCGAAGATGCCGTGATCCTCGATCTCCTCAGCGCGCTTGACTCTTCCAGCAGCACTTCGAGTAGCTCATCGACCAGTTCTTCGTCGAGTTCCTCCGCTACAGGAGGCAGACTCAACGTCTCGGCGTAAGGGAAACAACCCAGTCCCTTCAAGTGACTCGAAGCCACCCCACCCTCACCCAGTTCTGAGGAAGGGTGGGGCTTTCATTGGGGGTAGCTTTGTCACAAACGGTACCCCTTACCTCAGTTTCTTGAGCGCTGCGCCCCGGTTGTGTAAAGTCGAGATATCCTCTCAATCGTTCCCAATCCGCGATTCCTCCCGCGACTCCTCGATGTGCGGAGAGCGTTCCTAGCCGTTGCGCTAGCCGTGCTTTGCGCGTACGCGCCAGCCCAGGCACCGCCTGCCGTGCGCCTCGCTGCCCTCGATCCCATCATCAATGAGGCCATCGCCGAGCGAGAAATTCCAGGGGCGGTGCTCATCGTCGGCCACGACGGGCGTGTGGTTTATCGCAAGGCTTATGGCAGCCGCGCGATTGAGCCTCGGCGGGAGGCGATGACGCTCGATACGGTGTTTGATTGCGCGTCGCTGACCAAGGTGGTCGCAACCACGACGGCGATCATGCAGCTTTGGGAGCAGGGGAAGTTTCGCATGAACGATCCGGTCGCGAAATATCTCTCCGAGTTTGGGCAGAACGGCAAGCAGGATATTACGATCCGGCAGTTGCTGGTGCACTACTCGGGCCTCGGTCCGGATCTGGATTTGACGAAGGCTTGGGAAGGGAAGGAGACGGCGTATCGAATGGCGTTTGAGGCGCCTCCAGAGCGGGCTCCGGGAGCGGCGTTTGTTTATAGCGATATCAACTTCGTGGTGCTGGGAGCGCTGGTGGAGCGGCTTTCGGGCGAGCCGCTCGATGAGTATGCGGCGAAGCATATTTTTGGGCCACTGGGTATGAAGGAGACCCGGTTCGGTCCGCCTTCGTCGGGGGAGCCGCGAATTGCTCCGACCCGCGTTGCGCCAACAGAGGAAGATGAGAACCATCGCCTGCTGCGCGGAGTGGTGCACGATCCTACGGCGCGCCGGATGGGCGGCGTGGCGGGAGATGCAGGAATATTTTCCACCGCCGACGATCTGGCGATCTTTGCGCAGGCGTTGCTCGATGGCGGGCGCGGCGTGCTGACTCCGGCGACGATCGCGAAGATGACTTCGCCACAGCAGCCCGTGAATGGGACGACGCTGCGCGGATTTGGGTGGGACATTGATTCTCCTTTATCCAGCAACCGTGGGGAACTGTTGCCGGTGGGCGGCTACGGACACACTGGGTTCACGGGGACGTCGCTGTGGATTGATCCCGCGACCAAGACTTATATCGTGCTGCTGACGAACGCGGTGCATATGAATGTCGTGCCGCCGCAGAAGAAGGAGAAGGGAAGCGCGGCGTCGCTTCGAACCAAGGTCGCGACGGCGGTGGCGGCGGCGCTGGCGCTCGATCCGGCGGAAGCGGAGAAGATGCGGATCGCAACGATCACCGGCTACAACGAAATGCAGAGCGCGGCGCGCAAGCTGGCGGTGCGGAATGGAAACGTGAAAACGGGAATAGACGTGCTTGAGGAGACGAAGTTCGCGGCGCTGCATCCGTCGAGGGGCGGGGCTCCGCGAAGCATCGGGCTACTGACGAATCAGACCGGCGTCGATTCCGAAGGACGCCGGACGATTGACGTGCTGGCAAACGTGCCCGGCATTTCGCTGGATGCGATTTTCAGTCCAGAACATGGCGTGACCGGAACGCTGGATACGACCGACGTCAAAAATACGAAAGATGCGGTGACCGGAGTTGAAGTCTACAGCGTGTATGGTGCCAAAGACGCGTTGCGGCGTCCCCCGCCGGACATTCTGAAGCGGTTGGATGCGGTGGTGATCGATGTGTCGGATGCCGGCGCGCGGTTTTACACGTACGAAGCGACAACAGGATATTTCCTCGAGGCGGCCGCGAAAGCGGGAGTCGAAGTCATCATCCTGGATCGGCCGAATCCGATAACGGGGTCATTTGTGCAGGGCCCGGTTTCCGATGAGGGCCAGGAGAAGTTGACGAATTATTTTCCCGAGCCCATACGCCATGGCATGACCTTGGGCGAACTGGCGAAAATGGTGAACGCCGAACGGCACATAGGCGCGCGCCTCAACGTCGTCGCAATGGAAGGCTGGCAGCCCGGCGACTGGTTCGATTCGACAGGTCTCACATGGGTGAATACTTCGCCGAACTTGCGCGATTTGAACGAAGCAACCCTCTATCCCGGAGTTGGGATGATCGAGGGTACAAACGTCTCGGTAGGTCGCGGGACCGATACCCCCTTCGAAGTGGTGGGCTCACCTTGGATCAAGGGCGGGGAATTGGCGGCCTACTTGAACGGACGCGATATTCAGGGTGTGCGCTTCGTGCCTGTCGTTTTCACCCCTTCATCTAGTAACTTTGCGGGGGAACCGTGTAAAGGCGTGAACCTGCTTGTTCTGGATCGGAATACTCTGGATTCGCCAGAATTGGGGATTGAGCTGGCGTCGGCGCTGCATAAGCTGTATCCGAACGAGTACAAGCTGGAGCGGATGGCGGATCTGCTGGTGAATCAGGCGGTGTTCGAGGCAATCGGGGCGGGGGAAGATCCGCGGCGGATTGCCGAGGACTGGCAGGAACGGCTGGAGGGATTTGTGCGCCTGCGGGAAAAATATTTGTTGTACAAGTAGCGGGCTGTAACCCGTGGTCCCGAGCGAACTCCTCAGCTACAATGACGCGAGGTACCCAGGTTAGCCATGACCGAAAATCTGCTTCTCATCCCGAGTCCGTTTTACCGTTGCGCCGGCCCCAATTGTGGGGTGCTAAAAGGCGGCAGCGACCGCTGGTGGATCATGTGGAGCTCGTTTGGCGATTACGAATTGCCGGTGATGCATCTGGCGCCATGGGACGAGAAACTGGCTCTGCAGGAAGGCGCGATGCATGTTTGCGGCGAGGGGTGCGCGCAGAAACTGCAGTCGCAATTCATGGGCAATGTGATCGAGAGCCGGACGCGCCGAAGTAGTGGTTAGGCGGTTGGCGGAAGAAGAACGATCGATCGGTTCCTGGTTGAAGGTTCGCAGCTAACCGCGCACTCTGGTGGGCGCATCTGAATTTGCAAGCGTGTTGCTGAATTATCCTGCAGAGGTAGGCCTTCGATGAGGATTCGTGCTGCTTCCATTTGGGTTTTGCTGCTGGCGGGGGTCGCCGCGGCGCAGACGTCTTTGGCCCCGAACCCGGCTTCGCCATCGGTGGAATCCGGGAAGCCCACGCTGACCATTCCCGCGGGAACGATGGTTCCACTATCGCTGAAGCAGGCGATCTCGACGAAGACGGCTAAAGATGGAGATCCGGTATACGCGGAGACTGCCTTTCCGTTTGTGGTCAACGAGCGGGTCGTGATTCCGGCGGGGACTTACATCCAGGGAAGGATCGAGCGCGCACAGCACGGTGGGCACGTAAAGGGGCGCGCCGAGGTGCTGATCCACTTCACCTCAATGATTTATCCCAACGGCTATACGGTAATGCTCGGCGGTTCGGTGGAGAACACGCCTGGGGCCGAGAAGACGTCGATGAAAGATTCGGAAGGGACGATTCGCCAGGATAGCGACGCCGGGAAAAAAGCTGAGACCGCCGCGGGTGCGGCAACCACGGGAGCGGTGATCGGTGCGATAACCAACGGAGCGAAGGGAGCCGGCATCGGAGCGGGAATTGGCGGAGTCGCTGGGCTGGCAGTCGGAATACTCTCGCGCGGCGCCGATGTGCGGCTGGAGCCGGGAGCTTCGATCGAGATGGAAATCCAGCGCGAAGTGACCGTGGATGCGAGCCGGGTTTCCTCGCGACGCGAGGTCATCGTTAGGAACGACTAGGCTCGCAACGACTAGTCGTGAGGTGCGATGATGATTTATCGGTCAAAGGGCGCGCTTCGGAATCTCTCAAGAATTGTCCTCCCGCTCACCCTCATACTGGCCCTGGCCGGGTGCGGTTCAAGCGGACCTGTGGTATGTAGTGCCAGCAGCGACGCCCCCTGCCCGAGCCCCAAACCTGGTCCCGAGGTGCTGTATGGTTTCCCACAGGCCGCGCTCATCAACACTTCTGTCGCTGCAACGATCAATCTCAACACGGGAGGATTCAGCTCGATTTCCATTGGAACTGGCCCTTTTGGAACCAGCGGCATGGCAGCGGTGAATGCTCAGTTTTTGTACGTCTCCTTCGGCGACCCGCAGCTCTTTGGCTACTCCATCAGCCCAACCAACGGCGCACTTACCGCGCTTGCAGGATCGCCCTTCTCATTTCCATCTGGCACTGTTCTTTCTGGATTGGCTGCAGCGCCGAATGGCCAGTTCCTCTATGCCGCCGAGGCCACCGGCCACATCGATGTGTTTAGCGTGGACAGTGCGACCGGCGTTCCAACCGCAATTACTGGATCGCCTTTTGCCTCAGGAAATAATTTCCAGTTAGTGGTCGATCCCTCGGGCAAATTTCTCTACGCTTCCGACGACAATCCTCCCGGGGGGATTCTAGCTTTCACAATCGCTCCCTCCGGAGCGCTGACTCCGGTGTCAGGTTCGCCTTTTGCTATCCCTGGTCAAACCGTTGCCAATAGCGAGCCATACGGTATTGTGAGCGCCGGCAGCTTTGTCTACGCCACCCTCTCCGCTGCTGACCAGATTGCGGCATTCTCCATCGACAGCGGGACCGGCGCCCTTACTTCTGTGCCCGGCTCCCCCTTCTCAGCGGGAGATGACCCCGCCGTCCTCACCGTAACAAATAATTTCCTGTACGCAGTGAATTGGACGGACGGCAGCATTTCCGGCTGCAGCATCAATGCCAGCAGCGGAGCGCTTACGCCGGCGCCTGGCTCTCCTTTCGGGTCCGACGGCGCGACGCTCGCGGCCGATCCCTCCGGCGAGTATCTATATGTCAGTACATCCCTCGGTATTGTGGGCTGGGACATCAATTCCACTACCGGCGCGCTCACCCCGGGAGCTGCGACCGTTTCGAATGACGGAAGTCTTTGGCTGACGTTCGTGCAACTACCCTCATCGGTCGCGCAGTAGGATGGCGTCCCGGAAATACGCGACTAAAATCGGAGGTCGTTTTCGAGCCGGGGCAACGATTTAGGTGGCGCAAACAAAATACATAGGTTCTTCCCCTTCGGCTACGCTCAGGGTCAGGATGACAGAGGTAGTTATGCCACGAACTTACGGGACACATCACTTAGGATGGCGGGAAGAACTGCACGTTTGCGGCGCCTTGCGAAAGTGTCAGTGCGAAGGGATCTGTAGCGCACGGTCGAGGCGCACCTCGAGGGTGGTTCCTTTTTCGAGCCGGAGGTCGCGATTGGCAAGCAGGCTGGCCATGGCTCCTTCACCCGCGCCTGCTGCTCCTCCGGCGCCGGTGCCTGCGGCGGCGGCGACCGCCGCGTCTTCGACCGTTTGCTTCACACCTGTTCCCTTGCGTTCGATTTCACCCTCGGAGCCCGGCGCCTTGAGACCGCGTTCGTTGGGCACTCCGATGACGGTTGCGATCAGCGCGACCCATCCGCGATGGGTTTCGATTTCGTCGAAGCTGAGCAGCAGGCGCGCGTGCAGGCCGTGCTCCACGGAACTGACGTGACCCTTGATGCTCTTGCCTCGGGGAATCATTTTACCGTTGGCGGCGATGAGGTCTTCGTCCAGCTTGACTTTGAAATGTTGGCCGGGATGCAGTTGGGCGGTGTCGAGTTTGTCCTGCAGGCGGACGAGGAAGGTCGTGCCTTCCGGGACAACGTTCGGCGCAGCCTTGGGCGCGATGGCCGGATCGACTGCCTGGGCCAGCACCGATGTTGCGGCGGTCAAAAAAAGTATTGCCATCCACGATGAGAGTCGGTTCACGATGGCCTCGCAAATCTTCTGGCGCGCAAAATAAAACCCGGTCTGCCCGCCAGATGCGAAACAGGCACATCCTGGCGGGCACCGGTTCATTCACCCCAGAACGGCAGAATACTACCGTGGTGGGGACCGTTTCGATTGACTTCACTGTTCAGTTGGATGACGCGGTCCGGGCAAAACGATGCCTGGCGCCGGCGGGAAATGCTGGTCAGGGTTATACCTTCGGGAAAGACAGGTTTGGCCCATTGATGTCTTTCCGCAGGTCTTCCCAGATATTGTCGGGCATTTCGAGGAAAACCTTGACAATCTTGGGATCGAACTGGCGGCCCGCCCAGCGTTCGATTTCCTTTCTGGCGGCCTCAAATGTTTGCGCGGGGCGATAGGGGCGGTCCATGGTCATGGCGTCGAGGGTGTCGGCGATGGAGAACATGCGCGCGCCGAGGGGAATCTCTTCGCCCTTCAGTCCACGGGGATAGCCTGATCCGTCATAGCGCTCCTGGTGGGCGTAAACGATCTCGGCAGCCTCCGCCAGAAAGGGGATGCGTGAGATGATCTTGTAGCCGCTGTCGCAGTGCTCCTTCATGATGGCCATTTCGTCGTCGGTGAGTTTGCCGGCCTTGCGCAGAATGGCGTCGGGAATGGCCATCTTGCCGATGTCGTGCAGGAAAGCTCCGCGGGCGATCACGCTGATCTCCTCTTTCGGCAGGCCCATTTTGTGCGCAATGGCGATGGTGTACGCGGTCACGCGTTTGGAGTGGCCTTCAGTCTCGGCGTCCTTCAGGTCGAGCGCTCCGCCCAAGGCTTCGAGGGTGATGTCATAGGACTTCTCCAGGTTGGAAAGCGCGGTTTTCCATTGCTGGGTGCGGGCGGCAACCAGCGCTTCGAGATTGGTGCGATAGGCGTCGTTTTCGCGCTTGAGGCGGCGATTCTCCAGCGCTCGGCGAACCGTGGCCAGCAGTTGCTCTCGCTCAAAAGGCTTGGGCAGGTAGTCGTACGCCCCATTGCGCAGGGCCTTCAGTGCCACCTGAATGTCGTTGACCGTAGTGACCATTACGAACGGCATGTCCGGGTAGCGTTCCTTGGCACGCTCCAAAAGGACAATCCCATCCATTTCGGCCATCATCAGGTCGGAGAGCACGAGATCGAATTCGTCTCCCGATTCCAGAATGGCGAGGGCTTCGATGCCACTGGCCGCTTGGCGAGTCTGAAAATGGGCTCCGCCGAGCATGGAGCAAACAATCTCGCGGATTGTCTCCTCGTCGTCCACCACGAGAATACGGTCATTAGGCATGGCGCTGATTGCTTGTATTTACTCATATTAGGCGACGACTTCACATTCCGAAAGTAACCAACTGGACACGGAAATCCGGCAACGAAGGCGGGCGAGCGTGATATTTAAAGAGCTTAGGTGTTCGTGCGCTTTGCTGTCGTGCGCTTATCTATGGATCCTGCTCGGCTATTTGGGAATTCGGTAGGCATGTTGACCGCCCCCTGGTTAACGGCGCGGGAAACGGCCGCCCTGATCGTGGTGGTGGTCAGTCTGCTTTTCTTCCGGGTTTTTCGGGAACGATGTCTGCTGGCGTGGGGAGCGGGCTGGGTTGCCTATGGCGCGTTTCTTTGGGTAACGGGCGCGGGCGGGTTGCACACGGCGTCGAAGTCGATGGCGGCATTCGCGCAGGCCGACTTAGTGCTGGCGATAGGGTTGTTTGCAGCGGCGGCGCTGCTGTCTGCGCACGCGCGGCGAGCGCTGACGGCGCTGGTGGCCATCTCGTGGGTGTTGCTGGTCTGCGCCGCCATGCGGCCTCTGTATTTTCCGGATTTGAAGAACGTCGGGCTGGGGTTGGATGTGGCATGCCGGCTGATTGCGGCCGGCGCGTTCGTCGAACTGCTGCGCTACCGGTTCGGCCGGATTGGCCTCGGGCCTTTTCTGTTCGGCGCCGGACTGCTGACGTTGAATCTGCACTGGCTTCCCTTTACCAGTCGCATTCCCAGTGAAGGTTATCTGTTGGCGGAAGTGCTGTTCGGTTCGAGCATCCTGCTGGTGGTGCTGGACGACTCGCGGCTGCGTACGCGCCGGCTGGCCGTGTTGAATGAGTTGACGGTCACGATTGCGCGCGGCCAGAATCACGCCCCGATGATCCAGACTGCGCTGGAGAAACTGAAAGCCGTCGTGGGGGCGAAGGCTGCGTGGTTCCAGTTGATGGAAGGCGACCGTCTGGTGCCTACCCAGCACGCCGGCCTGTCGCCGGAATTCCTGCGGTCCCTGCTTCAAGCCGGGATGAGCCAAGCCGGGACGGATGAAACCCAGGCGCGCGTGCTCCAGGAGAACCGGGCAGCGGTGGTGAAACTCTCGGCGCTGTCGGAGCCGGAGCGGGAGCAACTGGGGAAGCGCGGTATTCATCAGGTAGTGCTGTTGCCAGTGCAGGGCAAAAAAACGGTGATCGGAATGCTTTCGCTCGGCTGCTCCGGCAGCCGGAGCCACACCCGGGAAGAACTGGAGTTTCTGGAAACGGCGGCGCAGGCGCTGGGTATTGCGGCAGAGAATCTGCGGTTGCTGGAGCAGGTGCTGCGCTCGCAGCGGCAGTGGATGAATACCTTCGATTCCATCCAGGATCTGATTCTGGCGCACGACGCAGACTTCCGGATTCTCAAGACCAATCAAGCGCTGCTGCAGCGGTTGGAGCAGGCGCCGGCCGATGTATTGGGCAATCGGTGTGAAGACGTTCTGCCGCAACAGAGCGCCTGGAGCGGATGCCCGTATTGCGAACGTGGCTCGGGGTTGACGGAAGGAATGGATCCGTGTTTCGGCGGGCAGTCGGTGGTTTCGACGTCATCGTATGCGGAGCAGGGAGGGCAGCAGAAGGGCACCATCCATGTGGTGCACGATATGACCGCACGTCAAATGGCGGAAGAAAAGTACCGCATGCTGTTTGAGCAGGCGCAGGAAGGCGTGTTCGTCGCGACGCTGGATGGCGATTTGCTCGACTGCAACGACGCCTTTGTCACCATGCTCGGGTACGGCAATAGGGACGAGTTGATGGCGCTCGACCTGCGGAGCGTGATGAACGCGGTTCCCGAGGAGCGAGAGGCCTTTCGCAAGGAAATCGAAGCGCACAACTACGTGCGCAACTTTGAGGTTACGGTGCGGCGCAAAGATGGCACCCTGCTGACGGTGGCGCAAAGCTGCTTTGCCACGCGCGATTCGGCCGGACAGATTGAGCGCTATCAGGGCTTCGTTCTCGACATCACGGAGAAGAAACGCTCGGAAGACGAGATGCGGCGCCGCAACCGTGAGTTGAACGCGCTCAACGCGATGGCCGTCATCGCGACGCAGTCGTTCGATCTGGATGAAATTCTGAACCTGACGCTGCGCCAGGTGATCTCGCTGTTTGGAGCGGAGACCGGCTCGGTCTATCTGGCAGCGGATCCGGATGGCACCTATCGGCGGCGCGCGGGTTGGGGCCCGCGCAGCGAGGCGCGCGTACGCATGGCCGAAGTCGTCTTTCCGGAAGGTCTGGGCGATCTGGTGATGCGCTCGCGAGCGGAAGTGGTGACGCAGGATTTTATGCCCCACCTGCCACCGGCGGTGGTGGAGTTTGTGTGCGCGGACCGGTTGCCGTTCTGGATCTGGGTTGTGCTCTGGAGTAAGGACAAGCCCATCGGCGTCATGGGTATTGCCAGCAAGGAAGACCGGCACTATTCGAGTAACGATGAGAATCTTCTGGTCGCCATCAGTCGGCAACTGGCAACTACGATCGAAAAGGTACAGCTCTATGAGGAGACTTGCCGGGCGTACGAAGACTTGCGGCGGACGCAGGAGCAATTGCTGCAAAGCGAGAAGATGTCCGCCGTTGGACAATTGATTTCCGGTGTGGCGCACGAGTTGAACAATCCGCTAACCGCAATCCTCGGTTACGCGCAACTGCTCGAAGGCGCGGGCCTCGACCACCGTTCGGCCGACTATGTGCGCAAACTGTTCAAGCAGGCCCAGCGGACGCACCGGGTGGTGCAGAATCTGCTCTCTTTTGCGCGCCAGCGCAAGCCGCAGAAGCAGGAAGTGGACTTGCGCAAGGTGCTGGAGGAGTCCCTCACGCTGCGCGAATACGATTTGAAGGTCAACAATGTCTCGCTGGAACGCGACATTCCCGACGACCTGCCCTCGGTGGTGGCCGATCCGCATCAACTCGAGCAGGTCTTCCTGAACATTACCAACAACGCCCTCGATGCCATGGTGGAGGCGAGCGGCAGCGGGGTGTTGAAAGTGCGTTGCTTCAAGAAAGACGCTTACGTGTGCGTGGAGTTCGATGACAGCGGTCCGGGAATCAAGGACCCCAGCCGAATTTTCGATCCCTTCTATACCACCAAGTCGGTGGGCAAGGGCACCGGCCTGGGGCTGAGCATCTGCTACGGGATCGTCAAGGAACATGGCGGAGAAATCGTGGCGCGCAACCGGGAAGAGGGCGGAGCGACGATTGAAGTCCGTTTGCTGGCGAGCGAGAAACCCGCGCTGCCGGAGACGGTGTCGTCCACGCGGCGAGAATCGGTGCTGGCAGGGCGCGTGCTCCTGGTCGAAGACGAAGAAGCGGTGCTGGAATTTGAACGCGACGTCCTGGTCGGCGCGGGCGCTGAGGTCACTACGTCCATGAGCGTGGAGGACACGCAGCAGCGGCTCCGTAATGGCGCTTTCGACGTGATCGTAATGAACGGTCGTATGCCGGGCGGGTACAGCGCGCAGGAAATGTATGAGTGGATCGCAACCAACTGCCCCGGTCTGGAAAAAGGCCTGCTGCTGACGTTTTCCACGGTGACCGACCAGCAGACTCGAAGTTTCCTGCAGGAACACGGCGTGCCGTCGCTGGCTAAGCCCTTTGAGGTAGCGGATCTGATCTCACAGGTGCGTGGGCTCAGCCAAAGGGCGGGAAAAGCTGCCCTGAAGACGCCAGCCCTGAAGACGGATGAGCAGAACGAAGAAAAGGCCTCCGTGGCAAGCGCGGGAGCATAGCCGCAGCGCCGAATCTCGCTAAAGTTGCCCCTTAAGGCCTCGCATCATTTCTGCAATCAATTTTTCATTGCGCCGGTACCAGCGCCAGTGCCCTTCTCTTTTCGCCTCCACCAGGCTGGCCTTTTCCAGGATGCGCATGTGATGCGAAACGGTAGGCTGCGCCAGCTTCACACGCTGCTCGATGTCTCCGGCGCAAAGCCCGATTTCCTTGTCGAGGGAGCATCCGCCTTTTTCCTTGAGCGCGCGCAGAATGCGGCGGCGAGTGGGATCGGCAATGGCGTGCAGGAAACGATCGAGATTGGGTGCGGCGGGAACCATGAAAAAATTGGTAATTGTGTAATCGGGTAATTTGGTAATTTAAAACCCATTGATTTTGATTTTCAATTACCAAATTACCCGATTACAAAATTACCAAATCGTTTCTACTTTTTCACAATCGGATTGTACCCATCGCTGATGAGGCGGCCGCGCATGGCCTCGGCGTCTTTCAATTCCGCATAGGGTCCGACCTGAACGTGATAGAACTTGTCGGCGGCAGGATTGTTCGCGGAGAAGGCTGGATACTGTTTCTTCTTCAGAGCTTCGACCAGCGCGTCGGCGTCTTCCTGCCGGCTAACCGCGGCGACCTGCACGTAGTAGCCGGCGCTCGTGGGCGTAGCGACGGCAGCAGTTGCAGCGTCTGTGGCGGCTTTTGGCGGCGCATCCGCAGTCGAGGCCGTTGCGGTCGAAGCCGCAGGTTGTGCCTTCGAATCCGGAGGCGTGAGTGCGGCGTCGGCATTCTTCTCGCCTACGGCTTTGTAAAAGCTAAAATTGTTAGACGAAGACTGCGGCGTTGCCTGCGGAGCCTCGTTTTTTGCAGCCGAGGGCCGAACGATGGTCGCCGGAGCCGCGGTTGAAGCGCTCAGCAAGCCGCCCGCGCCTGCCAGGCTGGTTCTTCTGCCCAGTGAAAAGCCGATGGCAAAGAAGAACGCACAGACCAGGACAAAGGCGAAGAAAATGGCCAGCATGCGGCCAGTGCCAAGCGTGATCTCCGTATCCGGTTGCGCCGTGGGCATCGTAACCAGTGTTGACCTCTAGCTTCCTGCCGGCGTGGGCGGCGCGGGCACGCTCGCGAGCAACTTCTGCAAGCCGGAGAAGAAATCGATCGGCACGGGGAACACCACGGTCGTGTTTTTCTCGACTCCGATTTCGGTGAGCGTTTGCAGATACCGCAACTGGATGCTGGCCGGTTCCGAGGACAACAGGTGTGCGGCATCCACCAGGCGCTGGGCGGCGGAGAACTCGCCTTCGGCGTGGATGATCTTCGAACGCTTCTCGCGTTCCGCCTCGGCCTGCTTGGCCATAGCCCGCAACATGGACTCGGGCATATCCACCTGCTTGACTTCCACGTTCGCGACCTTCACGCCCCAGGGCGCGGTGTGCGTATCGAGAATACTCTGCAAACGCAGGTTAATCTTGTCGCGGTGCGCCAGCAATTCGTCGAGTTCCTGCTCGCCGAGCACCGAGCGCAGGGTAGTCTGCGCGAACTGCGAAGTCTGATAGACGTAATTGGAGACTTCCACCACCGCCTTATTGGGATCGATCACGCGCAGGAAAATAACCGCGTTGACTTTCAACGTGACGTTGTCGCGGGTGATGATGTCCTGCGGCGGAACTTCCAGCGCTTCCTGCCGCAGCGAAATGCGCACCATGCGGTCGATCGGGCTGAACACCAGAATGATGCCCGGGCCCTTGGCTTGGCCCAGCAGGCGCCCGAGCCGGAAGATGACGCCGCGCTCATATTCAGCCAGGATCTTGATGGAACTCAGCAGGTAGATGACAAGGATGACGACAGCAACGGTAATTACCGGAAACCCGAGATCCATATATGCCTCCAGGCAACTCGCAATTCAGAGTATGAGCGGATTGTAGCGCAGGCGAGCGAATGCGGGTTGTGAGGAACGAGCCAGCGCAGTGTTGAGGCTGATTCAGGGCGCGGCGACAAATTCTGACCTATTAACTCTTCGGTTACTAACCAACTAGTATGGCAGGGGGACCCCCCCCTCCCCCCCTCCTTTTGGAATCATGGGGTTAGGAGGAAATTCCTGCAAAATCTTTGAGTTTAAAGGACTTACAGGTAAAATATTTAAAAATCAATGAGTTACGGTTGTCAAAGGGCGCTGACGGCTACTTTGAGGCGGCTTCTAGTCCCATTTTGGGAGGCTGCCATTCCTCTGCGCGGCTTAATCAGCGACCATTGTCGCATCGGCTGGACTGGAAGTCTGTGATGGCGCTCACTGGGCGTTTGTGACGAAAAAAAATCAAAGGCCCCGCCCTTCGCTTCGCGATAGGACGGGCCAGCCGCCCGGCAAGTCACGGACGTTTTATCACCAACTCCACCGTCTTCCCGGCCGGCACGGACAGAGTCCCAACTAATTGATCCTTCTGCGCGCGCACCTGAACAACCTGCCCGTCCGCTGCATGGGCGGGCAGGACGAAATTGCCCATGTCGTCTGTCACCGCGGCGTCCGGATAGCCAGGAATCGACACACGTGCGCCGACGACCGATCTGCCGTGCTCGTCGATCACATCTCCCCGAACCACCGCCGAGGTATCTTGTTCCAGCTGAATCTCCGCGGCTGGGAAATAGTCTTTGTCCAAAACGAGCGTGGAATTACCGGCGAGAAAGGCGTTCTTCTCCGACGCAAATAACTTCAACTTCCCGTCCGCCGGTCGCGATTGCGGAGGAATGTCAAACTCCCATCCCCCCTGAATCTTCTTCGCTTCTCCACCGTTCGACGAGGTCACGCTGGCATCCTCGACCGGCTGTTTATCAAGCCCGAGTACGAAAACTCGAACGATGTACAACCCTCTCGACCGCAGGTACGTAGACGACACCAAAGGAGCTAGCCCGAGAATCAGGACTACGACTACAAGTAGCCACTTGATGTGGGAACGCCCTTTCCTGATGGCCACCCAGGCTAAGAATGCCGCGATAGTGGCTATGAACACAGCGGCCGTTACGGAGTTGGTGACGTGGCTTGCGAATTCAAGAGCTTTTTCCCACATGGTTCACTTCTCCGTTTTCTTCGCAGATTGTTTGTCGATGAGCGCCTGCAAGTTGCGTCTGATCCGTTCGGTCTCAGGATGATTGGGCCCCAGCGCCTTCTCATCGATGGTGAGCTCCCGCCGGAACAGCGGCTCCGCGCCCGCGTAGTCTCCTTTGTGCACCAGCAAAGCAGCGAGGTTTTCCAAGTCGATGGCCAGGCCAGGATGGTCGGGCCCCAGCGCCTTCTCGTCGATTGCCAGAGATCGGCGTAAAAGCGGCTCTGCTCCTGCATAGTCCCCCTCGCTCTCCAGTAACAAGGCGAGGTTGTTTAGACCCGTGGCCACTGACGGATGATCCGGGCCCAGCACCTTTTGTTTAATCTCCAGCGCCCGCCGGAAAAGTCGCTCCGCCCCGGCGTAGTCTCCCTTGTGCCAGAGTGACCCAGCGAGGTTGTTCATGTCTCTCGCCACCGAGGGATGATCCGGCCCTAGCGCCTTCTCATCGATGGCCAACGCCTGCCGGTACAGTGGCTCCGCACCCGCGTAGTCTCCTTTATGCTCTAGCAGAGCAGCGAGGATGCCCAGGTCGATTGCTAGACCGGGATGGTCAGGTCCCAGCGTTTTCTCATCGATGGCCAGCGCCTGCCGGAAAAGCGACTCCGCCCCCGCATAGTCCCCCTTGTCCTTTAGTAACAAGGCGAGGTTGCCCAGGGCTGTGGCCACTAGGGGATGATCGGGTCCCAGCGCTTTTTTATAAATGTCCAGCGCCCGCCGGAAAAGCGGTTCCGCCCCCGCGTAGTCTCCCTTGTTCTGTAGCAACGAAGCAAGATTGCCCAAGGCTGTGCCCACTTCGGGGTGATCCGGTCCCAGCGCCTTCTCATCGATGGCCAGCGCTCGCCGAGATAGCGGCTCTGCAGCGGCGTAGTAGCCCGCAAGGGTCAGGCTCACCTCTAAATAATTCAACACAATCGCATCGTCGGGTCGCAATTGAAGGCAACGCTGCAGAGCAGTGGCCGATTCCCTGTACTTACCTTCCTCAATAAGCGAGGAGCCCAAAAAGAACGCGGCGTCGGCCACGGCTTTCTGGTCCACCTCTAGTTTTTCTTCTCTCCCCCGCAAAGAGTCTGAAAACTGCGCCGAAGCCTTGGCATAGTTCCGTTGATATAGGGCCGCCAGTCCCACTTCGTAGGGATCGGTTGTCTTAGCTCCCCAGGCTCGTATCGCTTGATCCAAGTCGTCTGGAGATAGCCCGTACTGCTTCGCAACTGCAGCGAGGTTGGCTTTCGGATCTTCCTGCAGAGCTCGCTTATTTGCGGTCTCCGGAGCATTTGCCTTATTGATCTGCGCGGTTGCGGCAGCCAGAACTGTGCCGCTTTCGAGAGCCGCGCGGTCTCCGCGCTGTACCACCACAACCTCAACGAAATTCTCCGACTCATTTTCAAACGAAGGGACGACAGTCCTGTAATCCCAAGGTGATACCATCACGAAGTCTCTGTGCGGAGGCGAGCTCAGAATCTGAAGGGAAACCCAGCCCTTTTCTCTTGTCTGCTTGGCCAGGCGAATCCGCGCCTTGCCATCATCCCCGGTAATCGACGATCCCCCGTCCCCCTCGACTCCAATTTGCACGCCGCTAATCGGATGACGCTGGACATCCTTTACGTGGACGACCAGCACACCTGATTCTGCCCAGAGCGAGCTACTCGCTAGGCAGAGCAGGGCTGCAAGCCACAAGGCGAAATTGGTTCGGCAAATGCCGGACATATGCTGAACGGCGAAACGAGCGTGGACTGTTTGATCGTCGCTGTCGAATTCCTTTTTACTCTTACGCGGGAGAGAATGCCAAAGCGACTTTCGTGGGGATGTTGGGGAACAGCGCGTGCGCCAACCTTCGTTTTTTGAAGGGTGGGATTCCCCGCCCGCCGCTTGGCATTTTTCGCTGGCCGCCTGCAATCTGACTTCAAACCTTTTTCATCACAAACCGGGGTGCGCCCCGGCCGTCCCAGATGAGCGCCTTATGTTCTGGGCGGGGTTATTCCCTGCCTCTCAGGATCGCGGCCATGACGCGGGGGCTGCGGCGTCCGTGCATGACCGCGACAACCCACAGGGGTCGTTCCTCGGGTGCGTAGACGATCAGATATTCCCGTACAAGAGTGAACCGCAAAGGCCGCGAACTGAGGTCGGGGCGGCGGTGGCCCCGATGGGGAAAAGACACAAGCCCGCGAATGACGTCAAAAATCTCCGACATTACCCGATCGGCTGCGTCCGGGTTTTCCTGCGCAATGAAATCGCGTATTTCGTCGAGGTCGACGAAGGCTTCCGGGTGGAGCGCGTAGCCACTGCTCATAGCGCGCGATTGCGCTGTGCTTCGGTTTTCGCTTGCAGGCGGGCGAAGGCTTCTTCACCGTCGATGGGCTTCACTCTGCCACTTTTCAGTTCGTCATAGCGGCAGTTGAGCATTTCCCGCGTTTGCGCCAGTTCGTCGAAATATGCGGCCAATGCATCTTGCAAAAACTCATCGGTCCCGCGCCCGCTCTGCGCTACGAGGTCGTTGAGCCGCTTTTCAATGTCGGGGGTGAAATGCACTTCCATCGCCTTCAAGATACGATAAACCCTCGCTTGTTACAAGCTGCCGGTGCCCCACCCTGCGTCTTTTGAGGCGCGGGATTCCACGTCCGCCCACCACCAGGGATTTCTCGCCGACCCCCGCAATCTGACCTCTGCCCCTTTTTCGGGGAGGGGGCTGATCGGTTCTTATGCCTTCTGAGTTGACAGAGAGAGTCGCACACTCATTCGCAAAGAACGCGAATGAATGGGGCAGCCGTCCATCTTTCTTCCGAACTGCTGTCTTCCGAACTGCTGTCGAACCGGAAGAGGCTTCCACTTGCGGAGGTTGCAGGCTACGCTGAGCGCAGCTAAATTAGGCGCGAGAGTTGGAGGTGTACATGAAAAGGCCCGTCGGGGTGGAATCTGCCTCTGCATTCGCCGCCTCTGCGTTAATCGATGAGAGGATCAAGGAACTTGGGGACTGGCGCGGGAAGACGCTCTCGAAAGTTCGCGAAATCATACACCAGGCAGACCCTGAGATCGTTGAGGAATTGAAGTGGGTCAAGGCGACAACGCCGGGGACTCCCGTCTTTTCGCACGGCGGCATCGTCTGCACGGGAGAGACGTACAAGAACGTCGTCAAGATGACATTTGCCAAGGGAGCTGCGTTGCAGGACCCTTCGGGTTTATTCAACTCCAGCCTCGACGGAAATGTCAGGCGCGCCATCGACATCCACGAAGGCGACAAGGTCGACGAGGCGGCCTTGAAGGATCTCATCCGGGCTGCAGTGGCGCTCAATCTCAAGGGCAAGAGCAAGCCGAAGCCCAAGCGAAAATCCCCACTCTAAATTTCGCAAAGAACGCGAAATTTAGAATGGAGCACCCGGCTGCGAACTGACGGGACACATCGCTAGGGGCCTGTGGTGAAACTACAATCGCCGTCCTCAGCGCCTGAAGGCGCATTCATAAAACAGCACTTACGGCACGCCTGAAGGCGTGCCCTGATACGAACCGCACTTGCACCACGGGCTGCCAGGGCATCAACTTACGCCATGACGGGTCTTGTCGCCGCTAGGGGATCGACTCGGAGCGTTAGTCCATCGACTTGGCGCACTACGACGCGTTCTCCGGCGGGAATGGGGACGGCGGAGACGGCGTCCCACAGCTCGCCGTGCACCAGCACCTTTCCGGACGGGCCCAGCATGGTTTGCGCAATTCCGATTTCACCGATCAAGCCTTGTTCGCCGGTGACAACTTTGTTGCGGCGAGCGCGCACGGCTATGCTCATCAGAAAGGCCGTGATCAGTCCGAGCGGGATGCTGACGGCGAGCGCGGTTACTAGGTGAACGCGCATTTCGGGGATGGGCGCATCGACCAGGAACAGGCCGCCGAGAGTCAACAGGACGATTCCTCCGGTGGTGAGCACGCCGTGGCTGGCGAACTTGGCCTCGGCGGCGAAGAGCGCAAAGGCGCCGATGATCATGGCAATCGCCGCGAAGCGCACCGGCAGCAGGTTCAAGGCGAACGCCGCCAGCAGAATGAAGACTACGCCCACGGTTCCGGGAATGACCGCGCCGGGGTGGTTGAATTCGGCGTACAGCGCGAGCGCGCCTATGGCCAGCAGGACGAACGCTACGTTCGGGTCCATGAGGTAGGAGAGGATGCGCTCTTTGAGCGTCATGCGGTAGTCGCGCACGGGTTGGTCGTCGAGGCTGAGCGTGACGGTCGTGCCGTTAAAGCGCTTGAAACTTTTCCCGCTTAATTGGTGGAACAGGTCTGGCGCGCTGGTTGCGATGTATTCGATCAGTTTCTTATCGAGCGCCTCTTGATCAGTGAAGGATTTCGACTCGCGCACGGCGCTCTCTGCCAGTTCGACGTTGCGGCCGCGCTTGGCAACGACGGAGCGCATCAGGGCTGCGGCGTCGTTCTCCATTTTCTGCTTCATCACGTCGTCCATCTTTTCGCCGCCCAGGATGACGGGATGCGCCGCGCCGGTATTGGTTCCGGGCGCCATGGCGGCAACGTCGGCGCATTCGAGGATGAAGAAGCCGGCGGATGCGGCGCGGCTGCCGCTGGGCGTCACGTAGATGATGACCGGCACCGGCGAGGCTACGATTTTTTCGATGATTTCGCGGGTCGAATCGACTAGTCCGCCGGGAGTGTTCATCTCGATAAGGACGGCTTGGTCGTGGTTGGCGGCGGCCAGATCCAGGGCTCGGCCAATGAATTCGGCGGTGACGGGCTGGATGGCGTCGTTGATTGCAATTTTCAGGACGTCGGCGGAGCAGGCGGCGGCGAAAAGAAAGAGCACTGCTACGCAGCGGACCACCTGGCGAATCCAGAGTTGCTGTGACCGTAGGGAGCTGCCGAGCTTTGCTCGGCTTGGACGGGCGAGGGCGCCCGTCCCCACACTAGTTCTGGAGGCGAAAGATCGAGATGGTTTCATGGCGGTGACAGCGGCTGCGCTTTCTCCGCGAGCTTGGCTGCTAGGGTGCGCTTCAGGTCCTGGCCCGCGGGATTGCCGGGCTCGAGTTGCAGCGCCCGATTGATGTTCTGGGCGGCTGCTTCCATTCTATTTTCTCTCAAATCTAGGCGCGCAAGAATGAGGTAGGCCTCGGCCGACTCGCGAATGCGGAGGGCGGCCTCGGCTTGGGCGCGGGCTTCGCGGGCGTCGCCGCGAGCGTCGTAATCTTCGGCCAGGGCAGTGAGCGGCGCACTGCTCGAGGGATCGACCGCGGCGGCGTGACGGAATTCGGCTTCGGCTTCAGTGGTGAATCCGTGGGCCAGAAGTTCTTTGCCGAGTTCGAGGTGAAAGCGCGCGTGTGCGCGGGGATCGGATCGGGCGAATTGCTGTTCGGCCCAGCTCCCCATTTGCGTGGTCATCTGGCGGAAGGCGTCTTCCTCGTAGTTGCGTTTGATGCGCTCCATTGGGGCTTTCGACGTCGCGCTGCTTGGAACGATGCTGCCAGACGGAGGCATCAGGGAGTCGAGCAACGATTTCGCCTCGGAGTCGTTGGGGCGATTATCGAGCGCCGTATGCAGTTCGCGAGCCGCGCCGGCGCGGTCGCCTGCCTGGGTAAGAGTCACTCCGAGGTTGAAGTGATAGTCAGGGTCGCTCGGATCGTTCTGAATCGCCTTCTCGAAATATTCAGCGGCCGTCTTCGGGCTGTGGCCGCGGCGGGCGGCGACCACTCCGAGGTTGTTATAGACCTCGGCCAGAGGCAGGCGGGCGGCTACGAACGCAAAGGCGCTTTCGGATTTCGCGAAGTCTCCATGAGCGTAGGCGGCGAGGCCGAGATAGAAATTTGCTTCGCGGGCGACTGCGGAAGACGGCTGGACCTGGCTCAGGGTGCTGATTGCCGGTTCGTAAGCGCGCAGGGCGTAGTAGGTCTTGCCCAGTTCCAGCCAAGCTTGAGCGTAATCCGGATTGAGGCGGACCGCTTCGCGATAGTGCTGCACTTTTTCTTCAGCCGTAGTGGCTAGTATGCCGCGAATGTAATTTTCCTGGGCGTCCAGGCGCGCGGGGGCAACGCTCGCGATGTAGTTGTCCTTGGGCACGGAGAAGTCAGTGCGGATCAGGCGGAGCAAATCCCAGGCGAGTGCGGATTGCAGCGTGCCGAGATCGGCAAGGGGGGCGGATTCGGTGACGGCGGGCGAGAGTTTCGGAGCACGCATGTCGAGCAACTGGGCGGTTGCCGTGAGGCGCACGCCGTCATACTTATAAGAGCCGAGCACGGCGTAATCGAGATCCATCTGCTCGGCGAGGCGGTAGAGGGTGGCGCGCGAAGGATGAACGCCTGCCGGAACGCCCTGGCGATCGTAGGCCCGGAGTCGCTCGTCACGGCTGGCCACGTAGAGCACCGGAGAATTGAGTTGCTCGTGGAAAGTTTCTGGAAAAGACTCGCCGAGCCATTCCAGGCCTGGGGTCGGAGAAGCATTCTCGAAGGGAATCACGACCATGGTGCGGCCGGAGGCGGGCGTGTCCTGAGCGCGGAGCGACGTGCAGAAGAGCAGCGAAGCGAGAACGACGAAAACAGCGGCGCGTTTCACGACAACTTGATTATATCGGCAGGGGAGACAGCGCATCATGCCCGGTTCGGCCTCGCACCATTCCGCTAGCGTAGCGCCCAACCTCCGCATACACTGCTTCTTCACACTTTCTTATTCACACTTGGATGACTCCGGCGCAGCCCAGTTCGCGAGCCCTGCGTTTTCTTCTGCCTTCGGTCCGCGACGTCATTTTCATTTTTCTTTTCTGGTCGGTGCTGGCGGGGCCTTTGTCGAATCGGCCGCTCGCGGATGCGGATATTGGATGGCACATTCGAACCGGCGAGCAGATTCTGGCGACGCACTCGCTTCCCCGCACCGATCCGTTTTCTTCCACCATGCAAGGTCAGCCCTGGTTTGCCTGGGAGTGGTTGTACGACCTGCTGCTTGGGATTCTGCAGCAGGCCTGCGGACTGAACGGAGTGGTCTGGTTGTGCGCCTTGCTGGTGGCTGCGATTTTCGTGCTGCTGCTTTTCGAACTGCTGCAGCGCGGGACCGGTTTGCTGCTGGCGATCATGTTGATGCTGCTGGCAGAGGCCGCGTCGACGATTCATCTGTACGCGCGCCCGCACATTGTGAGCTGGCTTTTTTCGCTGCTCTGGTTTGTCGCGCTGGACCGATGGGAACGAGGGCCGTTGGTCGCTGTTCGCTGGTCGCCGTTCGCTGTTGGCGGTTTGCCCGGCGGACGAATAACGATCAGCGAAGAGCGAAGCGCGAACAGCGAACAGCGAACGACCAGCGTCCAACGATGCGAGCACGCAGAGGTTCCGCGTTGGATACCCTGGTTCTTTCCGGCGTCGATGTTGCTGTGGGTGAATCTGCATGGCGGATGGCTCTTTGGGATGGCGGTGCTCGGAATCTACACCTTCGCTGCGTTCGTCGAGAATGTACGCGCGAGGAAAAATAATCCGTTTGCCGCGATTCGCGCCGCGCATCGGGCTCGTGCCATGGCCGTGGTTTGGGTGGCCTCGGCGATGGCGACGCTGGTCAATCCTTATGGCTGGCGGTTGCACGCGCACATCTATCGCTATCTGAGCGATCGCTACCTGATGAACCTCATCGACGAGTTCCGCTCACCTGACTTTCATGGCTGGGCGCAGCGCTCGTTTGCGGTCATCCTGGCGCTTACGCTCGTCGCGCTCGCGGGCAGGCGTTTTTCGGGCAATCGTCTTTCAAACAGCCATCTTTCGGTAGATGCGGGCAAGCTGCGGCTTAGTCACCTGCTGGTGGTGCTGCTGGCGGTGTATGCGGGATTCTATTCGTCGCGCAATCTTCCGGTTTCTTCGATGCTGCTGGTGCTGGTGGCCGGTCCCATCCTTTGGGAAAACTTTGCTTCACTGGCGGATCAGCCGGGCGCCTGGCAATGGCTGCGCAACGGCACGGCCCGAATTTCAAATTTCTCCGATCGCATGGGCGCGCAGGAAATGGAGCTTCGCGGGCACCTGTGGCCGGTGGTCTCGGTGGCATTGGCATTCGCGATCTGTCTTCAAGGAGGTTGGCTTGGCTCGTGGCAGTTGATTCATGCGCAGTTTGATCCGAAGAAAGTGCCGGTGGCAGCGGTGAATTTTCTGCAGAAGGAATTCCTGGGGAACCAGCCAAGCACGCAGCCGGTTTTCTCGACCGACGCCTGGGGAGGCTATCTCATCTACCGTTTGTATCCCGAGCGGAAGGTGGTAGTGGATGACCGTCACGATCTCTATGGCTCGGGCCGGATTCGGCAGTACCTAATCCTGACCCAGGCCGAGCCGGGATGGCGTAGCGTGCTCGAAAATTGGAAGATTCGGACAGTGCTCTTGCCCACCGATTCGACACTAGCCAACCTGCTCCGGGAACTTCCGCAAGATTGGCGGATCGCTTACGAAGACAAAGTTGCGGTGGTGTTTGAGAGACGTTAGCTGCCGGCGAGTATGCGCGCCGCCACGACTCTCATGGCGGCGCGGCTTAATAGAGCGTGTTCATAGACGCCTTTCAACTCGGAAGGCGCTTCCCTCAGGGGCTAAAGCCCGCATTTTTCCAGGCCCAAAACGGCACGGCTGAAGCCGTGCCCTACCCACGATTTATGAAGCACGCTCCAAGCAACAATGGGCGCCAACACGTTTTCCTTACCGGGACTGCATGGGTACGCGATCCGAGAGCATTCAGACCGAGCATTCAGACCGGCTTCCGGGAATTACTGCGGCGGAGTCGTGGTAGTGGTTGTCGTCTCAGTATGTTCCCTCGGGGCTGGGTTCGTGGTTGTGGTAGTTGTATCCTTCACCTTCTCTTTCTTCTTGTGATGGTGCTTGTACTTGGTTTTGCTCTCGTGCGTCTGAGTGGTTTCGGTTTGCGGCCGATCCGGACTCTGGGTCGTCGTGGTGGTGGATTGCGTGGTGTCCTGTGCCAAGACCGGCAAGGACAGTGCAAGCACGACGGGCACCCCGAAGACAAAGGCTATTAGCTTCTTGTATCTCATTCGATTCTCCTTATATTTTCTGGAAGTTGCTATCTAAAGAAAGTTACGCACGGATTCCGCCCGTGGCGAACTGCTTCCTTGAAACATCAATAGGTTCGCCCATATCCGAGCGCAAAACTGTGCAGAATTGCTCATGTTGTGAGCGAAGCCGAATTCCTCAGCACTCTCTGCAACCTGAGCGCTTCCGCATCATCAGATGTATTTGGGTTTGGCGCCGACTGGCTGGGAAGTGCTATTTTTGGACGGGCGTGAGAACTTCCGCACGCAGGCTTCTGAGAGACTGAGAACATATGCGGATCGCAAAAATGCGCCGGTGTGTCGAGAGATGTGCGGAGAGCTGCCGATGAAGGCGCAGTGTTTGCCGTTCCAGCAGATTCCGCACACCACACGTCTCTTCCTCGATTATCTTTCCTACACTCCTTCCGTCCGCGGGATGTATCCGCGCTCGCCGATTTTTTCCGAGTGGGTGAAGGACGAATCCCAGCGCGTGGTTTACGATGCCGCACGCCGCGGTAAGGTGAGCGAAATTCTTGAGCGGCAGAATCGCGCGTGGGGCGGCTCTCCGAAGACGCTGGCCAATATTGACCGGCTTCGGCGAGGCGCGCTGGCGGCGGTTACGGGACAGCAGGTTGGCCTCTTTGGCGGGCCGCTGTTTTCGATTTTCAAAGCGCTGACGGCAGTCAAGCTGGCGGAACAGGCGACGGCCGCCGGAGTGGACTGCGTTCCGGTCTTCTGGCTGGCGACCGAGGATCACGATTTGGCCGAGGTCAACCATGTCGCGCTGCTTTCGGAACACGGCCTTCCGGAACGGTTGGCGGTGGAAAGCCACGGCGTTTCCGATGCGCCCGTGGGGGCCGTCAAGTTCGGGCCGGAGATTGAGCCCGTGGTCGAGCGCGCCGCGGCGCTGTTGGGAGATTCCGAGGTTACGACTTGGCTACGCCGGGCGTATCGTCCGGGTGAAACTTTGGGCAGTGCGTTTGCCCTGCTGTTTGCGCGGCTGTTTGAGAATTGGGGCGTCATCCTGCTCGATCCGGCCGACGGAAATTTTCATGATGTTGCAAAACCCCTGTTCCGCGCGGCGATTGAGCGGGACCGCGAACTCGATGAGGCCCTGCTCGTGCGGGGCAAGGCGCTTGAAGCGGCGGGATATCACCAGCAGGTGAAGGTAACGTCGGCGACCACGCTGCTTTTTGAAGTGAAGAATGGCGCGCGCACGGTAGTGCGGCGCCGAAATAATGGTAATGGCGCCAACGGCGGCGAGTACGCAGTGGGTGAGGAACGCAGCTCGCGGGAAGAGCTGCTGGAACGGATTGAAGCGGCGCCGGAGAAGTTCAACGCGAATGTGCTGTTACGTCCCGTGGTGCAGGACTACCTGCTGCCGACGCTCGTTTATACGGGCGGAGCGGCCGAAGTCGCGTACTTCGCGCAGGCCGCCGTCGTCTACGAGAAACTGCTGGGACGAGTGACGCCGATCCTGCCGCGGTTTTCGGCGACGTTGGTCGAAGCCAAGCCCGAGCGCATTCTGACGCGCTACCAACTCGGCCTGCCCGATTTGTTCCACGGTCCGGAAAAAGTTCGAGAAGCTATTGCCGCTCGTTCGCTGCCATCGGATTTGCAGACCCGCTTCACGGAATCGTACGCGAGCGCGGAGCAGACCATGGCGGCGGTTCGCGAATCAATCGGCAGACTGGATTCAAGCCTGATCGAGGCGGCTGACCGTGCCCGGACCAGAATGTGGTATCAAATCAACCGGCTGCATCGGCGGGCATCACGGGCGGAGCTGCTGCGCAATGAAGTTATCTCCCGGCACGCGGATGTTTTGTGCCACGCCTTATTTCCGTATAAGGTGCTCCAGGAGCGCGAGGTCGCAGGAGTGAGCTTTGTGGCGCGCTATGGGGCGGGACTGCTGGCGGATCTTTATCGGCAAATCCATCCCGATTGCCACGACCACCAGGTGATTGCGGTGCAGTAATCAGCCCGCGGGTTGGTATCGCCTGCCGAGACGCGGCAAGCCGCGTCTCTACGGGAGATCTCGCAGTGCGATCTGCAACTCCGCGAGCGATTCCACTCGCGGCACTCCTTTTTCGCGGTATGCGCCCGGAACGTCCATCAACACTGCTTGCATGCCCGCGCCGGTCGCGCCGAGGTAGTCCACGGAATAAACATCGCCGACATAGAGGCTCTCTCCGGGCGCGGCATTCATGCTCTTAAGAGCCTGGCGGAAGATTTCCGGGTGCGGTTTTTCGTATCCGACGTGGCCGGAGTCGGTGATGGTGCGGAAGCAACGGGCAATACCGCAGCGGTGCAACACGTCTTCGATTCCGCCATCCGCATTGGAGATGACCGCGATGCGGTAGCGCTCGCCGATCTCGCGCAGTTGTTCGGCGGTGCCGGGACGAATCATGTCCCAGTTGCCGGAATGGCGGATGCTGGCGACGAGTTGGTCGCGGATGGCGTCGGCGTCGTTCTGAAGTCCGATCTCGGATAATAGCTGAGAGTAGAACATCCACCAGAAGCCGTGGTCGGCGCTGCCGGTGTTTGTAGTCGTCCCAGTCATCATTCCATCGAACTGATTCTTGGTCCGGCATTCCAGATCGCGCAGGTGCTCGCCATCGGGCGTGAAGCCGCGTTCGGCGAGAGGGGCGTGAATACGCTCGCGATTGGGAAACAGCAGCGTGTTGCCAACATCGAAAAAAATGACTTTGATGTTCGAGTTCATAAGCAGTGATAATTGTAACGTCTGAGAATCGTGAGGCTGCGGAAAGATGAGCTGGCGACGTTCAGCCCCTGAAGGGGCCGCGGATTTCGAAGCAATGTGCGGTATCGCTAAAGCGATACCCTGATACGAAGCAGTGTGGTATCACTAAAGCGATATCCTTAATACGAAAAGTGGCGAAGGCCCTGTCCGCAGGCGGCAAAGCCGGGCTGCGCTGGACGATGCCAAACTGTAGATTGCCGAATGAATTAAACTAAAAATTTGCCGATGTATTAAGCGGAATAGTACTCATGGCCCAATTGCGCGTTGTCGTCCTGTGGCACCAGCACCAGCCGTTCTACAAAGACCTGGTGACGGGGCAGTATCGCCTGCCCTGGACGCGTCTGCATGCGTTGAAAGACTACTACGGGATGGTGAAGCTGCTGGACGAGTTCCCACGGGTGCATCAGACGTTCAATCTGGTGCCCTCGCTGATCAGGCAGATTCAGGATTATGTTTCGGGCGAGGCGCAAGACCCTTTTCTGCAGGTTGCTTCGAAGCCCGCAAAAGACCTGAGCGAGCAGGAGCGGCGGTTTGCGCTGCAATATTTGTTTCAGGCGAATGCGGTGAATGTAATCGGGCGCTATCCGCGGTACCGCGAGCTGTGGGAGAAATTTCGCGGGGCGGGGGATTCACCGGAGCGAGCGGATAAATATTTTCAGGCTCAGGATTACACCGACTTGCAGGTGCTTTCGCAGATTGGATGGTTTGATGAGTTTTTTCTGGCAGAGAAAGAAGTTGCCGAGCTGATCCGCAAAGGCCGGAACTATACGCTCGAAGACCAGCGGTTTGTGATTACGCGGGAGCGCGAACTGCTCAGCCGGGTGCTGCCGGCGCACGCGGAGGCGGCCAAGAAAGGCCTGATCGAGATTTCGACGTCGCCTTTTTATCATCCCATTCTGCCGCTGGTGTGCGACACGCAGATGGGGGCGGTTTCCTCGCCGGGGCTGGCCTTGCCGCAGAACCGCTATCGCCATCCTGAGGACGCTCGCGAGCAATTGCTGCGCGGGTTGGACCTGCACAAGAAAGTGTTTGGGGTGCGGCCGAAAGGGGTATGGCCGTCGGAGGGCAGCGTTTCCGAAGAGGTGTTGACGATTGCGCACGAGCTGGGAGTGCGCTGGATGGCTACCGACGAAGGCGTGCTGGAGCGGAGTCTGGGGATAAATTTCTCGCGCGATGGCTATGGCTATCTGAATTCGGATCTGGCGCACCGGCTCTACACGATTTATCGCTACGAGAATGGGGATACGCGGATGAATCTGCTCTTCCGCGACCACACGCTCTCGGACCTGATCGGGTTCGTATATTCGGGAATGCCGCCGCAAGACGCGGCCAACAATCTCATCCACAAGATTAAGGAATCGGCGAAGCCGGTGCTGGCGAGCGGGCAAGATGCCATGGTTCCCATCATCCTGGACGGTGAGAACGCCTGGGAATACTACCCGCATTCGGGACGAGAATTCTTGCGGAGGTTCTACGAGGCTTTGCAGAAAGAGCCGGGGATGGAAGCGGTGACGGTGACGGAAGCGATCACGCGCCACAAGAACGTCAGTCATTTGAAGTCGCTGGTGCCGGGGTCGTGGATCAACGCGAATTTCAACGTCTGGATTGGAGCGCCGGAGGACAACAAGGCCTGGGACTACCTGTATCACGCGCGTAATTTCTATGCGCAGGCGGCGCCGGGCGCAACCCAGAAACAACGCGACCTGGCGTTTGAAGAGATCATGATCGCCGAAGGCAGCGACTGGAACTGGTGGTACGGGCCGGAGCACCACTCGGCGAACGATCGCGAGTTCGACGAACTCTATCGCAAACACCTGTCGAATGTTTACCAGGCGCTGGGCGGGACCCCGCCCGATTATCTGGCGCAGCCGATCATCGCGGGAGTGGCGCGGCCTTCGTTCACGCCGCAGACCGCCTACATCCATCCGGGGGTCACCGGCGACATGGTGCGCTACTTCGAGTGGATGGGGGCGGCGCGTTACACGGCTGACCAGCGCTCGGGCGCCATGCACGGCAAACAGTTTCTGATGGATGAAGTGTTTGCCGGGATCGACGAGCAGAATGTGTACGGGCGGCTGGATTTCGCCGGCAAGGTGCCGGAAGACGCATTCGAAGTGGTGGTGAATCTGGAGTCGTGGGCCAATCATGCGGCCAAGCCGCGGCGCGAACTGCGGTTGGGTGCGGCGGTGGATGAAGGGCGCATACAGTCGTGGGAAGTGACGCAGGGGAAAGACAAGGCGATGGCGAATTCGACGGATGCGCGCGATATTGCGCGGGTGGCGCTCATACGCGATTTTGAGTTTCGCCTGCCCCTCTCGTGGCTGCTCGCAGCTCCGCTGCAGATGGACAAAGTGCGGGGACCGAAAAGCTCGGATGTGCTGACGGTTCGGCTACGCCTGCGTTTCAGTGTGTGGCAGAACCATCTGCCGGTCGACGCGTTGCCGGTGGAGGGATGGATCGAACTGGAGTTGCTGACGGAAGAGGATCTGGCGGCGATGGGCGGATAGTTCGGAGTTCTGAGCGCTAACGCCTTCCATGAGAATGCCGTCTATGTCAAGACGAGTTTGCGATTTTGATGTTGTTTTTGTTGTTGCCTTTCCTAACGTCCACCTTCCCTCCTAGCGGAGCAGTTTTCAGAGCG
>Ga0224555_1000550_pt1 | contig 56970 bp, 39 predicted proteins | sample 714S23034metaG_FD_180687 | JGI IMG/M metagenome (GOLD analysis project Ga0224555, IMG submission 180687) | Peat soil microbial communities from Stordalen Mire, Sweden - 717 S2 30-34 | ecosystem: Environmental > Terrestrial > Soil > Wetlands > Peat | place: Sweden: Norrbotten County, Stordalen... | reverse complement strand
CGACGCCATCGATTTCAGCCACGGGCACCGCGAATGGAATCGTGTGGGCGCAGGATAACTCTCAATATTGCACGCCCCAGTCGCCCGGCTGCGGACCGGTGGTGCTTCATGCCTACAGCGCAGCGAGCCTCTCCACGGAGTTATGGAACAGTGGAGTGGTGGCCGGGGATGCAGCAGGCAATGCGGTCAAATTCACCGTGCCCACGGTGGCCAATGGCAAAGTCTACGTGGGGACGCGAGGCAACAATATCGGCGGCATCGGCAGCTCGACCACCGTTCCCGGCGAACTGGATGTTTACGGGCTGAAGCAGAACTGAAAGTCGAGTGGAATTCTTCAGACTTGCTGCCGCATCGTCGAAAGAAATGCGCGCTCAAATCCGCCTATCGATTTCTCGATCCGCTCCAGGGGAATCGTCAGCGACAAGCGAATATAGCCGGAGCGTCCAAAGCCTGTGCCTGGGACGGCGAGCACGCCTTCATTCGCCAGCAATTTGGTGAACGCAATGTCGTCGGGAATGGGAGTCTTGAGGAAGATGTAAAACGCGCCTTCGGGGCGCCTCACCTCATATCCGATAGCTTCGAGAGCGTCGCAAAGAATATTGCGCTTGTGCTCGTAGGGCGCGGCGTCCACTGTCTCGTCCAGCGTTTCCAGCATCACTCTCTGCCAAATAGCGGGGGCGTTGATGAAACCCAGGGTGCGGTTGGCAAAGGCGCAGGCGACGCGCAGATTTGCTGCGTCATCGAGCTGCGGCGAAAGCGCCAGATAGCCAATGCGCTCGCCCGGCAACCCAAGAGATTTGGACCACGAGTTGCAGATCGCCGTATTGGCGATGAATGAGGCCACCTCAGGCTGGCGCTGCCCGTCATAAACGAAAGCCTTGTAGGGCTCGTCGCTGATGAGAGTGATGGGTTGCCCCGAGCGCGCCAGAACCGTTTGCAATTCGCGCAGAATGCTTTCCGGGTAAACGCGGCCGGTAGGATTGTTGGGCGTATTGAGCACGATGGCGCGCGTGCGCGGAGTGATGGCCGAAGCGATCCGCTCCACGTCGGGCAAAAACGTTGCGTCTGTTTCTACCGGGACCACGCGCCCGCCGTGATTGGCAATATAAAACTGGTACTCGGGAAAGAAGGGCATCAGCACGATGACTTCGTCGCCGGGATCGAGAATCGACTTCAGAATTACGTTGCAGGCGCCCGCCGAGCCGACCGTCATAAAAACGTCTTCCGCCGTAAAGCCCAGACCAGTCTCTCGAAGCAATTTGCCTGCAACGGCTTCGCGCACTTCTTTGTAGCCGGGATTCGGCATATAACCGTGCGAGCCGGGCAGTTTGCTCGCCGCAACCCTACGCAAAGCATCGAGCACAGCGGCCGGCGGCTCACAGTCGGGATTGCCCAGAGAAAAATCGAAGATCGCGTCAGCACCGCGCTCACGCTTCAGCCGAACGCCTTCCTCGAACATGCGTCGAATCCAGGACGCGTTCTCAAGCTGTTTGATGATGGATTTTGAAACCGGCATAGTCGGAACCTTTTACTTTGGTAAAAGCTCTTCGCTCGTCACAAGGTTGATACCTGCCGATTGCAGTCGAGCCATCGCTCGATCCAGGTCGGAAAAACGAAAGATGAGGATCGCCTCGTTTGCGCGCGAATAAGGAAAGGCATACATATATTCGATATTGATGTCCATGCCGTCCAATGCAGCTAGAATCCCCGTCAATCCTCCCGGACGATCGGCAACTTCAACCGCAAGAACTTCGGTGACCTTCACAGCAAATCCATGCGTCTCCAGAATCCGTGCGGCCTTCTGCCAGTCCGAGACGATCATGCGCACAATGCCGAACTGTTGCGTATCCGCCAGATAAAGCGAGCGGATATCGATGCCTTCCTCCGCCAGCAGGCGCACGGGCGCGGTGAGGTGCCCCGGCTTATTTTCGACGAACAACGAAATCTGTTGAATCTTCATGCGCTCCGCCTGTCGATGACGCGTTTTGCCTTGCCCTCGCTGCGCTCAATGGAATTCGTCTCAACCAGCGCGACCCGCACGCGAATTCCCAGAACGTGATCGAGCGCGCTCTGCAGCTTCTGGTGCAGCTCCTGCAACGCTCCGATCTTGTCGTTGAACATTTGCGGCGTTACTTCAATCTTCACTTCCATCTGATCCAGTCCCTGCACGCGGGTCAGCACGATCTGGTAATGCGGCAAGGTGCCTTCAATCTCCAGCAGCGCGGATTCCACCTGGGATGGAAAAACGTTGACGCCGCGGATAATCAGCATATCGTCGCTGCGCCGTCCGATGCGATCAATGCGCCGCAGGGTGCGCCCGCACTCGCAAGTCCCAAGCAAAATCCTGGTAATGTCGCGGGTACGATAGCGGATCATCGGCATTGCCTGCTTGCTCAGCGTGGTTAGCACCAGTTCGCCCTCGCTGCCCTCGGCGAGCGGCGCTCCGGTTTCAGGATCGACGATCTCCGGATAAAAGTGATCTTCAAAGATGTGCAGGCCATGATGACGCCGGCATTCGCAGCCGACGCCCGGTCCAATGATCTCCGAGAGTCCGTAGATATCGAAGGCCTCAACGTTGCTCATCTTTTCGATGTGCTTGCGCATGGCCTCGGTCCACGGCTCGGCGCCAAAGACGCCTGCCCTGAGCGGCAGCTCTTTCAGATCCACGCCGAGCTCAGCGGCGCGGTCGATCAGGTGCAGAAAATAAGTGGGCGTGCAGCACATCGCCGTCACGCCAAAATCCTTCATCAGCATGATCTGCCGGTCGGCGTGGCCGCCGGAGGTCGGAACCACTGTCGCTCCCAGTCCTTCAGCGCCGTAGTGCGCGCCCAGTCCGCCGGTGAAGAGTCCGTAGCCATAAGCGATCTGCATAATATCGCCGCGATGCAGTCCGCAGCCGGCAAAACAGCGGACCAGCACCGAGGTCCATACGTCCACATCCTTCTGCGTGTAAGCCACCACAATTGGTTTACCGGTAGTTCCGCTGGAGACATGGAGGCGGACAACGTCCTTCATGGGACTGGCGAAGAGCCCGAATGGATAGGTGTCACGCAAATCGCTCTTTTGCGTAAAGGGCAGCCGGGCAACGTCCTCAAGCGAGCGAATATCATCGGGCGCCAGTCCGAGCTCATCCAAGCGGGAGCGGAAGAGTTTTACCTGTTTCCACGCGAGCCGGACCACCGCTTGCAATCGCTGCAACTGCAAATTGCGAAGCTCGACGAGCGGAATGTAATCCGGCACGCTGGCTGGATGACAGTCGGATGCCGAGGTCTCCAAAGCCGCGCCGAGTTCCGTGATTGTGCTCATTGGTTGCGTCCGATGGAGAACGACTTGAGATTCGCTTCGTGCAGCTTCTCCGGCAGGTTGCGCTTGAGAGCGGCAATCCATGCGTCCACGGGAAATGTGAGATGGCGGCTCAACACGCCCAGCAGGGCCACATTGATGCTTTTCTTGGTCGAGAGGAGTGATTCGTCGATCTGCGAGGGCTCAATGAGAATGCCGCCGGCACGCAGCGCCTCCTGGTTCACCGCAATCTGATCGGGCGCGATCACCACCAGAAAATCCGCCTCGCCTTCCGGCACCATGGGGCTGAAGACGCGCTCGCCGAATCGCACGTCGCTGGAAACGGAACCGCCGCGCTGGCTCATCCCATGCAGTTCGCTCTTCTTCACGTCCACCCCGGCGCTGAAGGCAACGTCGGCCAGAATGTCAGAGGCCTTGATTACGCCCTGTCCGCCCAGTCCCGCGATTACCACGTTAGTCGGTTTGCTGCTCATGGCACCTCTCATATTCGCGAATGGAGCCTGCGGCCAGCAGACAGTTGCGGCGGACAATCACCACGGAAAGCTGCGGCGTTTCCAAGCAGGCTTCAATCAGCGTCCTGAGTTTTTCCGGCTCCGTTGCGGGATCGATCACATGCACATTGCTCACACCCAGAGAGCGCGCCAGATCCTCAAAAACCACCTTGCCGGTTTTTGCATGATCCAGAGTGCGCCCGGTTCCTGGATGTTCCTGCATGCCCGTCATGGCCGTGGTTCCGTTGTCGAGAATAATCACCACGTGCCCGCTGTCCGGAGGGTTGTAAACCATCTCCACCAGTCCGGTAATGCCGCTATGCACAAAAGTGCTGTCGCCGATTACGCTCACCACTCGCCTGGCTTCCTCAGCCGGGAGCGAGTGGCGCAACCCCAGGCCCACGCCGATGGCTGCGCCCATGCACACCAGCGAATCCATCGCTTCGAAAGGCGGCAGAACTCCCAACGAATAACAGCCGATATCGCCCGCAACAATGCAGTCCAGTTCTTTCAGAACCGAATAGACGCTGCGATGCGGACAGCCTGGACACAGAGCCGGCGGCTTGCCCGGTGCGCGTTTCTGCTCCGGTGAAGTATCTTGGGCCAGAATGCGGCGCACGCGGTTGGTGTTCAGTTCGCCAAAGCGGTACATCTCCTGCTTGCCTTTGACCGCAATGCCCGCGGTGCGCGCGGCCTCCACCAGATATGGATCGCCCTCTTCGATCACGACGCACGAATCTACGCTCGCGGCAAACCGGCGCATCCGCCCAATGGGGAGCGGATAAGTCATTCCAATCTTCAGTACGCCGGCACGCGGCTCGGCCTCGCGTACATATTGGAAAGCAATGCCCGAGGTGATGATTCCCAGCGAAGACGAGCCTGCGACCAGCAGATTCGGTCCCTTGGCGTCGTTCCACTCAGCGATCTCGGCGAGCGTTTTGCGCATCCGCAGGTGCGCCGGCTTTGCATAGGCAGGAATCATGACGCGCGAGGGGAAATCATGCGCAAAATGAGCCGGCCGCGGTGTGGGAATCTTTACCGTGCCGCGCCGCACGAGAGTCTTCGAGTGGCACACGCGCGTCGTCATGCGCAACAGTACCGGCACTTGCCAGCGCTCGGAGATTTCGATGGCCTGCAAAGTAAACTCGTATGCTTCCTGCGAATCGGAAGGCTCAAGCATGGTTACGCCCGCGGCCAGCGCATAGCGCCGATTGTCCTGCTCATTCTGGCTTGAAGCCATTCCCGGATCGTCGGCTGAAACCACCACCAGCGCCCCGTCAAGCCGGATATACGCTACGGTGAACAGCGGATCGGCGGCCACATTCAGTCCCACATGCTTCATGGTGACCAGGGCGCGCGCTCCGGCAAACGCCACGCCTACGCCAACTTCCAACGCCACTTTCTCATTGGGTGCCCACTGAGCTCTCCCGCCCAGCTTTGCGAAGGTTTCCAGTATCTCTGTCGAGGGGGTGCCGGGATATCCCGTGCCGATTGTCACGCCGGCTTCGAAAGCGGCTATGGCAACAGCCTCGTCGCCGCTCAACAAGGCCAATGTATCCTCTTGATGAAGAGAATTCACGTAAGAGTCCTGAAAATTATAGTTAAGTTCAGTGTACATGATGGAGGAAACTTGCTGGCTTTGGTTTCCATAGAGCCGCGATAGCACGATTGCTCCGCCCAGACGGCTCAAGCGCACACTTATCCATTGCGCTATCTACGACTATCAATAATGTAGATGCCAGCCAATCTGCCTGAATATCGTAATTCAATAGTGGAACCGTGCCACCAATGGACTCTCGAAAATCCAGACTGCGTTGCCGTAGCCACAGGGTGGACCAGAATCTCAGCGAGAGTACTGCCAATTGTCGATAGATTACGGGGTGCGCTCTTACTGAGCTTCATCCGTTACTTCAATGGCGCTGACGCATGCGTAGTTTTTAATCGGGACAAAACTCACAACGATCTGGCCCGCCGCATTGGGCTCAATCCCATGGAAGGTTTCTGTCACCGGTTTAATCGGTTTCCCGGCTTCGGCTAAAATATTGAAATTGCGCAATAACGCCAGGCCGTTTGCGTAGACGTCGAATTCACGGGCCTTATAGCCCCACACATCCTCCTTGGTCCCGAAATAGTCTTCAATAAAATGCAAAGTCACCGTATAGTGGCCTGGAGCCACAGGAATCATATATGTGAAGTGCCCGAACCGTTCGCCATCGAAGAGATGTACGTCGGTATCGGTTTCCGCCGGATTCTGGTGTGTGGCTAAAAGACCTCCGATGGCATACTGGTCCGATCCCCAGAAGCGGCCGGCATGATCGATATAAGAGTTTTCCTGCATCACAATCCGCACCGGATTCATCCAGTTGCCGGCTTCAGGCGTCAATTCGATGGCGTTCACAAAAGGCTGATCGAACATGCGCAGGAACTTGAGATGAATCATGCCGTCGCTGCTCGCGCTCACACCCTTGAACACCCGCGTATACGCCCGAAAGTTCCCTCCCGCGTCGCTCAGAACGTCGAAATCGGTCAATAACGGCTTATCTCCCATGAGCACGGAGAATACCCGGCTGCTCTCGCCGCGGCCGTTGAACGTGCCCGGCCCAAAGACTGTTTCCACGAAGTGCAGCCGCAACTCATAGAGGCCGCGCTTAACCGGAATGTCATAGCGGAACTCCCCCATTCGAGCCGTGCGATAAATCGTCGGGTCTGCCGTTCCCTGAATGTATGGAACTTTCAGTTCAGTAGCTTCTCCACCTGTAAAGTAGCGATCGCCACCCCAGATTTTTCCGTCGCGGTCAACATACTTTCCATTGGGATTTCCCGCCAGAATGAAGACAAATCCATTCTCGGGCGTAGCGGCAACGGGAGCGCCGGCCGCCAAGGGAGTGAGCGCAACGGGGGGGTGGGCAACTCGCCAGCGAGACCACGCTCCGGTTGAGATCCACACGGCTGCAAAGAGTGCCATCGCGACCGCCGCGGCGAGCGCCACGCTCTTGGTTGACAAGGAGAATATGCGGCTTTTCTCAGGCTTCCGCGGAATGTTGGCTACTGTGGACGCTTGATCGGGAAGGGAATGCGCAGTTAAACCGCCCCCTGGCTCCTCGCCGGTTCCAGTCAGTACTTCCGCTGCAATGTAAGCCGCGTCGGGGCCATCATTATGCCGCACGAACTGAAGCCCATAACGGCCGTCCATCAGGATGATCCTGACGGCGTGCCCTGCTCCTTCCGATTCGTAGTATTTCCGCAGCCTCCCGCGAAGCCGGTGCATCTCCACGCGCACGCACGAGTTTTTTGCGGGATCGAAGTCCCCGGGACGCCCCAGCGCTTCCACCCCGATTCTGTACTCGTTGAGGTCCCTCTTATCCTCGCTGAAATGGTTATTACATAAATACTTGAGAAGCCTGGCCAGGGTGGGAGCTTCTGAAAAGGCCAGTGAAGAGAGTACTGCCTGGATTTCCTCGGCCTCGTCCGTCGTCTGCGTTTGGATGGAAATTGGAACCACCACCTTATCCGGCCCAAATACTACCAAAAGCAGGCGCGCGTTGACAAACAGGAAACATACGTTACAGCCGTGTTACATCGTCCCTGCAACGTATTGCAGATAAAGTATTTATCCGCGCGTAACCGTTGCATAGCGGGTGCAGCCTTGACTTGAATTATGACAGAAGCCTAAAAGTCTGAGGGTAGTAATCATCAGCACCGCAGCCAGGCCAGCGCAATTGAGGAATTAGCCAGCCCGGGTGATCAGCAGGAAACATTGAAAATTGGCACTGCTTCAATGTGTAGGGAAGAATGACTCGATCAAGATTTCAATTGGACACATTCTTACTGATCGAATTTGCGTCATGAAAAATTTGCTTGACAAGGATTCGTTCACCGAGTAATGTCTCGCAATTGTAATCCATCAGTGGAATTGTTCCATATATGAATGGAACCAACAAAGCCGGGCTGCGTTGCCGTAGCCTTTGGGAGGACTAGGATGTCAGCGAGAGGAATTTCAATTATCCGATGGGCCATGTTCGCCGTCCTGTTTTGCATCTGGCTGCCATGCCATGCGCAATATGGCAGCAACGTGCAGGGAACCGTAACCGACGCAACCGGAGCGGTCATACCCAAGGTAGCCGTCACGCTCCACAACACCGCCACAAGCGTCGATCTGAAAGGGGCGACGAATGCGTCCGGTTTTTACCGTTTTGAGGCTGTGCCGCCGGGTGACTACTCGGTCATCGCCCAGATACCCGGATTCAAGACCGCATCGATCTCGGTCACAGTCACCCCGGATGAGACGCGCGGCGTTGACGTCTCGCTGGTTCCCGCTGGCGCGGGTACTGTCAATGTGACGGTAACCGGTGTGGCGCCGGACCTGAACCCGGAAGAGACCCGCATTGAAGTAACGCTGGCCTCCGACGAGATCACCAAACTTCCCATGGCGGGCCACGATGTGCAGCAGATTCTTGCACTCACCCCCGGCGTAACCGGATTCGAGCCCACTCAGCCGGGCGGCGGATATGGCTCAACGCTTTTTTCGGCGAATTGGGCTCCGCCCTTCCAGGCCAACGGCCAGGGCATCAACAGCAACCTCTACCTGCTCGACGACCTGCCGGTGAACGATGACGTAAACCAGGGCGCCGCTATCATGTTCCCCAACGCGGACATGATTGACCAGGTGTCCATGCAGACGCAAACCTTCTCCGTCGAGAACGGTATATCCGCTTCGCTGCAGACCTCGTTCAACACCAAGTCGGGCGCCAACAAGTTCCATGGCGACCTGGATTACACCTATGCCGGCGCAAACTTGGCTGCAGCTGACAATGTCGAAAACCAAATCAACACCCCCACCAGCGGAGTGCCATACGACTCGCCCATACCTAATTTCCATCAGGACGAATTTCTCGGTTCGATAGGCGGACCGATTGTCAAGGACAAGACCTTTTTCTTCTTCTCGATGCAGAAGCAGAATTCAGGTGCCGGCGGCTCGGTTCCCGCCGGCCAGGACGATTGGGATCCCGCGTTTGTATCGTGGGGATTGACAACGTTCCCGAACTCAGGCATGGCCGAAGCAATGACCAAGGCCCCCAACACGGCCGATTCACCCATAACCGGGTCTTATTTGGTAAAGACCGTGCAGGACGTGCTGGGGTCAACAGCTTGCCCAACCAGTTCCTCTACTTACTCCAGCACGATACCGACTTTCGTGAATGGCGCAATTAGTGGTCCTAACGCAGGGGCAACGCAGGGCGGCCAGGCTTACAGCATCCTCTGCTCCACGGCTATGTACGACCATGGCCTGCAATTTAATCAGGCGCAGCCATTTGACGGTCTTCAGTTCAGCGCTCGCATTGACCAGGTTTTCCGCAACGGCCAAGACCGCATCTATGCCATGTTCGAGCGCGTCCACCAGACGCTGGGCGATCTGACTGACCGGCCCGCGCTGGACTCGACCACTCCCAGCACCAACCGGTACGGCTCGGTGAACTGGGTCCACCAATTTTCGCCCAGGCTGCTCAATGAAATTCACGTCGGAAACGTTCGCACGGTCAGCGGACAGACATTGACCGATCCCACCATCGCGGGTTCGATTCCATACGGACAGATTGGACTCGACACCACCGATGGCTATCAATTCACTGAAATCTTCGGCTCCGATGAGCCCTTCGCTCCCGACACCCAGTGGGAGCACACTTACAACATTCGCGATACCGTGAGCTATAACTGGCACAACCACACCATCCGGGGCGGCTACCAGTTCGCTCGCGAAGACTACCTCATCGACGATCAACTCTATGGCCGTGGAGGATTCGGGTTCAACTTCATGAATGCCTTCCAGCTCATGGCCAACGAGGCGAATTATGCCTCCTACCTTTGGACCATTAGCGGGCTAACCGGTCAGTATTCGCCCCAGAATTACGGCGCTACCTCAAAATTTAACGGCATTTGGGCAGACGATTCCTGGAAGGTACGTCCCAACCTGACCGTCACCGCCGGCATTCGCTATGACGACTTCGGGAACCCGGCTCGTTACTCGATTTCGAGCCCGTTCTCGCCATTGTATCCCGGCGCCGGTAGTAACTTCCATGAGCAGGCGCTGAATACTACGGTGCATGTTTCGAATAATGCATTCACACAATCGCAGGCTATGAACTTCCAGCCCAGGGTCGGCTTCGCCTATACCCCGTTCAAGGCCAGGGAGTTCACCATTCACGGCGGATTTGGCTTGTATGAGAACGCGCTGACGCCTGAACAGATTGCCAATAACCTGCCTACACAGCCGCCATCGCGCATCAGCCTCTCCCTCAACAATCCTCTGGGATTCGGCGACTTCACCACGGCCGCCGCTCCGTGGGGACAGACCTACGATAATCAGTTGCCGTTCCCGGTCTATGGCCAGGATCCTTCCGGCAACGTCTACTCGAATCCCGGACATACTTCCATTTACTCGGTCAACCTCAACGGTTTTGAACCCAATGTCAAGCCTGAAAAGTTCCTTCTCTACTCGATAGGCGCTGAGTACGAACTCCCTGCCCGCGTCGTTGTCGGCGCTTCTTATTCCGGCAGCCACGGTTACGATCTGGTGGTCGGCTGCGTCGGGCAGGGTGCGAACGGAATCAGTAACTGCGACCAGAACCTGATGCCAGGCGATACGGCCAGGCCCGCTGCCGAGTGGGGTCAGCTTTTGTACACGGTCAACGCCGGCACCACCAGCAACTTCAACGCCTTGATCTTTACCCTCAAGCAGCACTACAAGGGGCTCAGCTACCAGGCCAACTATAACTTCGAAAGCGCCAGGCAGTCGGCTCCGACCTATTACGACTCCTCCGCCAAGAATCAGAAAGCCTTCTGGCCGGCCGCTTACCAGGCCAACGCCTACTCCGGACCTTCAAGCTTCGATATCGCCAACTCGTTTTCGTTAGGCGGCTCCTATGAAGTTCCGAAGTTCGGGTGTGACCAGCATTACCTCAATCAGTTGTCCGGGTTGAGAATCAGCACTATCACCGTAGCTCAAACCGGAACGCCCTTCAGCGTCGGCAACACCAGCGGTCCCTCCTATGCTTTCGACAACAGTTTGGGTATCGATAGCGCTGGCACCGGAACACCGGCGTTTCCGACTCCATCGACCAACGTGCAGAGGAAGGGATTCTCGCGCAAGCAAGTGTCTCAAACGGGAGCCTTTACCGGTGTAACCTGGACCGATCCTACTGGAGCGGGCACGGAGGCGGTGCTCAGCCAGCAGGGCGCCAACACCTTCCGTAATCCGGGCTACTTCAACGTCAACGCGGGCGTGGCCAAGTCCTACGATGTGCCGTGGATTGGAGCCGCAACTTCCAAGTTCACCATGCGCGCGGATTTCATTAATATTCTGAACCGCACAAACTGGGGTCCGATTCACAGCGATATTGCAGATAGCCCGAATTTCGGATTTTCAACAACCACTTATAACAAGCGCTTCCTGCAAATCGGAGGCCGCTTCGAGTTCTAGTTAGTAACTCAACTTAACTAGCAGGGCGGCGCGGTCTTTGCGGGCCGGGTCGCCCTTTCACTTACTCAAACGCGCGAAATTGTCCTGATCGAGCAGCCTGCAAGTGCGCTGTTGGGTACTTGATTTCGCGGGGCGCGCAATTTCTGTTTCGGCAGCCACAGGTTGTTATATTTTCCATAAGGTCTTGATGCAGAGCAACATTTCGTCCGGCGCACCGTCGCGGGCGATGTCAAGAAAGGATCGAACGGTGAAAGTGCCCAGGCTCAAGCAGGAGAAAACCTATCTCGTTCCCGCTGTCACCAAGGTGTTCGACATTCTTGAGCTTTTGGGGCGCGAAAAAACTTCGCTTTCGCTGGAACAGATCTATCAGAAAGTCAAAGCTCCCAAGACAACCATTTACCGGCTCTTGAAAACGTGCGTGCATCGGGGCTATGTGGCCCAGGGAACGGATGGTTTATATCGCCTCTCGAGCCAGCCTAGAAAAATGCGCTTCGGTTTCGCTGCGCAGTCCTCTGATATGCCTTTCTCCGAGATTGTGACCAGCAGCCTGAAAGCCGCCGCCATGCGCAATGGCGTCGAACTGCTTGTTCTCGACAATCACTATGATCCGGAGATTGCCGTGCACAACGCGGAACGCCTGGTGCAGGAGCAGGTTGACCTGGTCATAGAGTTTCAGATCGAGCACAGTGTTGCGGCAATCATCTCCGACAAGATTGCAGTTGCCGGCATCCCCCTGGTCGCGGTGGATATGCCTCATCCTCACGCTACTTACTTTGGAGCGGATAACTACCGTCTAGGCTATTCTGCGGGAGAAGCGCTGGCCCGCTATGCCATCAAGCATTGGAAATCAAAAGTCCGCTGTGTGTTGGGACTGGATCTGGAACAAGCCGGCGCGTTTGTGCAGAATCGCACCACCGGAGCGTTCAACGGCATCCGCTCTCTGCTCCCCGATCTGGAGATCGAGTCATTCGTCCGCATGGACAGCCGTGGACTCAGGGAAAAGAGTTATAAGCTGGTTCTGGAGTTTCTCGCTCGCCATCCCAAAGACAAGGGAATCCTGATAGCCGCGCATAACGATACTGTCGCGCTGGGCGCGATGCAGGCAGCGCGCGAGTTACATATGGAGCAGTCGGTTGCCATTGCCGGCCAAGACTGCATTGCGGAGGCGGTTGAGGAGATGAGCAAGCCGGACAGCCCGCTGGTCGTCTCAATCGAGCATTTTGCGGAGAGTTATGGAGAGCGGCTGATCGCTCTCGGGCTGAATATTCTGCGCGGTCAGGCTGTGCCTCCGTATAACTTTACCGAGCAAAAGATACTGACGAAGGAGTCTCTCAAGGCCGGAGCAAAAAAGGCCGGTTCATCCGATTGAGGTTATGCCAATCAGTTAATAAGTACGCCAGTGAAATATGAGCAAATTTCATCCTGACGAGACGGAATTCAAGAGGAGATTCTCGTCCATGAGGCTGACGATGCAACGAGCTGTTATTGCTTTCGTATTCTTTTTCACTGCGGCAGCTTGCTGCCAGTCGGTGAATCCCGCATTGCTGGAGCGCCCCTGGCCGGCTTACTGGATAGCGCACCCAACCGCATCGCCTACGGACTTCGGTGTTTATCACTTTCGGAAAGCGTTCACCCTGGCCGCCAGGCCGGAGCATTTTATTGTTCACATCTCAGCCGACAATCGCTACAGGCTGTTTGCGAACGGACGGTCGGTTTCGACAGGACCTGCGCAGAGCGATCTGCTGAACTGGCGCTTCGAAACCGTCGATCTGGCGCCGTATCTGCAAGCGGGGAACAACGTTCTTGCCGCAGTGGTGTGGAATGGCGGCATTGCCAGGCCGATGGCACAGATCAGCCATCGCACCGGCTTTCTCCTTCAAACCGACGATCCGGCCAACCATGCGGTGAACACCGGCAGCACCTGGAGAGTGATGCAAGATTTCGCGTATGCGCAGATCGTCTACAAGGATAACGACCCGCATTTCAGATGGAACTACTACGTCGCAGGGCCGGGCGAGCGGGTGGATGCGGCCCGGTATCCGTGGGGATGGGAGCAGCCCGGCTTCGACGACTCGAGCTGGCTTCCGGCGTCCGAAATCGACCATGCAACTCCGGCGGGCGTCGAAGGCCACCAGCGCTGGCAACTCAAGCCGCGCTCCGTGCCATTTCTGACCGAGAACCTGCAGCGATTCCAGCGCGTGGCGCGGGCCGAGGGAGCGGAGGTTGCGCAGTCCTTCGTTGCCGGCTCAGCTCCCATCCGCATCCCCGCAAATGGCAAAGCCACCATTCTTCTTGACCAGGGAACGCTCACCGTCGGCTACCCGGTATTGCGGCTCTCGGACGGCAACGGCGCGCAGGTTCGTCTCACTTACTCTGAGGCTTTGTACGACAGCAAGGGCCAAAAAGGGAACCGTAATCAGATCGAAGGCAAGCACGTGATGGGTCCGGTGGACGTTTTTCTGCCCGACGGAGCGGAACGGGTGTACCGCCCTCTGTGGACGCGCAACTGGCGCTGGGTGCAAATCGATATTAAAACCCAGGGCGAGCCTCTGGTCATCAAAGATATTTCGAGCCTGCGCTGTATTTATCCGGCAGAGCGCGTGGCAATTTTCGAGAGCGACTCAAAGGAACTCGGACTTATCTGGGATGCAGCCTGGCGTACTCTCGCACTCAACGCGCAAGAGACTTTCATCAGCGATATCGCTTGGGAGCGGCTGCAATACGTGGCCGATACCAAGGTGCAGGCGCTGACCTGGCTCAATCTTACTGGCGACGATCGGCTGGTGCGGCTTGCAATCGAGGACTTCGATGCATCGCGCGTTCCGTTCGGCCTGACCCAGGCCCGGTACCCAGCCAACCTGGAACAATTCATTCCCACGTTCTCGCTCTACTGGGTCTCCATGGCGCACGACTACTGGATCTACCGCGGCGACGACGAGTTCACGCGGCAGTTTCTGCCCGGCATCGGCGATGTGCTGGGATGGTGGGAGCGGCAGGTGAAGGCGCATGGAGACCAGCCAGTGCCGTGGTCGTGGAGCTTCAACGCCGTCGCCGATAAATTACTGTTTTCGCTCACACTCCAGCAAAGCGCCGAATTGTTTGAGCATTTCGGCGAGAACCACCAGGCGGATCATTACCGTCAACTGGCCGCGGAGATCAATCGCGAGACCTACGCGTCGCAATTCGATCCGCAGCGCGGCCTGCTTCGGGATACGCCTCAGCGTGGTTTTACCCAGGAGGTAAATACGCTCGCCGTACTTGCCGATGCTGTTCCCCGCGAGGCGCAACGGGAAGTGATGGAACGTATGCTTAGAGATCCGTCCGCGGTAAAATCTGATCCTTCTGATTTCATGTTTTTCCGCTATTACTTCGGCCGGGCACTTAGAAAGACGGGACTGGGCGACCGCTATATCGACAATCTGCAGCCCTGGGAAGATATGATGCGCGACGCCATGCAGACGTTTGGGGAACTGGCGAAGGATCCGCGCTCAGATTGCCATCCCTGGGGCGCCAGTCCCGGATACGAGCTGCTGGCTACCGTTGCGGGCATTGAGCCCGGTTCACCCGGTTTCAAAACTGTGCGGATCGAACCATCGCTCGGTTCACTCCATCACGTCCATGCCCGCATGCCGCATCCGTTGGGGCCCATTGAAGTGTGGCTCGACCGCAGCGATGACGGCCTCAGCGCGCGCGTGGCGCTGCCTCCGGGACTGACGGGAATATTCGTATGGAAGGGCAGGGAACAGCCGATTCAAGGGAACACAGAGCTGAAATTCTGAGGCACGAAGGTCGCTGCTATTGGGGAACGGCCTCGGTTTGTGTAAAAAACAGGTAATCTGGTATAGTGGCTATGCCACAGTATGTACTAGCCAACCGGGTTCCGGCCTGTTTGAATGAACGAATTTTGTCCTACATAAACCCTGAGTCAGGAGAAGTGAGTTGATGAGTTCTTATAATTACGAAACGATTGCCAAAATGATCGATCATTCGCTGCTCAACCCTTCTCTTACTGACGGGGAACTGGAAGATGGAATTGCATTGGCGGTTCGATACGACGTCGCAAGCGTCTGTATCCTGCCCTACTACCTGGCCCGCAGCGCCGAACTGCTCAGCGGCACCACGGTTCACGCCAGCACCACCATCGGCTTTCCACACGGCGGGCACACAACCGCCGTCAAGCTGGCCGAAGTCCGCCAGGCACTCAAAGACGGCGGGCAGGAATTAGACGTTGTGATCAATATCAGCAAGGCCCGCAGTGGAGATTGGCAGTATGTGCGAGATGAGCTGGCGCAGTTGGCCGAGTGCATCCATGCCGGCGGCGCAAAAATCAAAGTCATCTTTGAGAATGCCTACCTCGACGATGCTGGAAAAATTCGTTTATGCGAGATTTGTGCGGAGATTGGGGCCGATTGGGTAAAAACCTCTACCGGTTTTGCACCCAGCGGAGCGTCTCTTCCCGATCTCAAGCTGATGCGCGAACATTCTCCTGCGCGCGTGCAGGTGAAGGCGGCGGGCGGGATCCGGGATCTCGATGCGTTGCTGGCCGTTCGCGACCTCGGGGTAAGCCGGGTGGGTGCGACGCGCACCCAATCCATGCTGGAGGAATGCCGGAAGCGGATTGGCCTTGAGCCAATCTTGAATAGCGCTGCTTCGGCGGCGCCGGGAGGATGCCGGTCATGATCATGACGGACGCGAAAAAACTAGTACGCGAGCCCATGTACCAACAGATGAATGAGATTTTGCGTGTGCTGTTGAAGACCGGCGAGTTCGCTGAAGGGGACCGGTTCCTGACGGAGAGGCAGATTGCGGAGCGCTTCCAGGTGAGCCGCCCAACCGCCAACAAAGTTCTTGCGGGTATGGTTTCAGAAGGACTGCTTGAATTCAAAAAAGGGGTAGGAACATTTGTCTGCCCGCCGCCGCTTAACTACGACATTCAGACGCTGATCAGTTTTACGCAGAAGGTGATCGAAGCGGGAAAGAAGCCGTCGACGCGAGTGCTCGAATTCAAGCGGATCAAGTCATCTGAAGTGGAAGCGGAAATCGCGGCCAAATTGCAGGTCTGGAACCAGGAGCTCTTCGCCATCACCCGCCTGCGGATCGCGGATCGCGTCCCGGTGATCCTTGAAAGGCGCTGGGTTTCTACCGACATCTTCTCCGGACTCACGCGGAAAGATCTGCAGGGATCTTTCTACGCGCTGTGCCGGGAGAGATATGGACTGAAGATTTCAGAATCCGACCAGACCATTCGAGCTGTGTCCCTGAAGGGTCAAGACGCAGTAAATCTCAAAGCCCGCAGCGGTTTGCCGGCCTTGCTCGTTTCCGCCGTCGGTTACTCGGGACAAAGGGCGGCGTGGTGGGAAAAAACCCTGTACCGGGGAGACGCTTATGAATTTCACCGGGCACGGTCCACTCCGGAAAGATTGATTCAAACCTTGCCGTAGCGCGAAATCCAGCTTGTGCATCTGCGCACATTGAGAAATTGAAAGACAGAAGTCAAAGGAGAAGCATGGCAATGAGTCGGCGCACATTCCTACAAACCTCTTTGGCAGCAGCAGCAGTTGGAAGCACGGGTAACTCCGGGGCGCTTCAAGCTCAGGCACACACAGTGCCCAGGCGCAAAGTTCTTCAGGCAAAGGGCCTCGATATTGTGGAAGCTGGTCGGACGGTTCGTTTGCGCGGCGTCAATCTTGGCGGCTGGATGCTAATCGAGGATTACATGATCGGCCTGCCCTGGACCGAGTGGAAGATCCGCGAGCAGTTCAGAAAGGTGTTGGGAGACGAAGCTTATACCGCTTTTTTCAATGCATTCGATCAGTCTTTCATCGCCGATGCCGATATTTCGTTCCTGGCGAAGCAGGGATTCAACGTTGTTCGCATTCCATTCAATTACCGGCATTTTGAGGACGATATGGCGCCCGGCCAATGGATCGAGAGCGGTTTCCGCCAACTCGATCGCGTGGTCAATTTGTGCCGGAAAAATAATCTATGGGTAATTCTTGATCTTCACGCCGCGCCCGGCGCACAGGCCAGGGATCAGAATGCAGGCAGCGCTTACGGCGAAGCTTACCTCTGGTGCCATCGTGAGTTCATTGACCGGACGGCCGCTCTCTGGACTGAGATTGCGCGGCGCTACAGCGGCGATGCGACCATCGCCGGATACAATCTGCTCTGCGAGCCGGTGACCGACAATGTTCCCTTGCTCAACGAGTTTTACCTCAAAATCATTCGGTCCATACGCACAGTGGATCGCGATCACCTAATCCTGCTTGATCCGAATATGTGGGCCAAAGAAATCGCAACCTTGCACGACGAGCTCTTTGCCGATCCGCAAGTGATGCCGTCGCTTCATCATTACTTCTCAGAAGATGTTGGGTTTGCGCGCCTCGCGAGTTATCCAACGGTCGTCGATGGAAAAAGCTACGATCACGCGGCGCTCGAAAAGACGCTCGACGGAAAGTACGATCAGCGGCGCATTGCCCGCCCTGTGATGGTAGGCGAATTCGGGGTATTTCGCGGCTTTCCCCAGCCCTTCGCCGGGAAGAGCCTTGCCCAACCCTTCGCCACACAACTCGCCATCACGCGCGACCTGGTTTCGATCTTCGAGGAGAAAGGCTGGAGCTGGACGATGTGGTGCTACAAGGATCTCCACGATATGGGGATGCTGACGGTGAACCCGGATACGCCGTGGCGCCGCTTTCTTGAGTCAGAGCAAATCGCCGGATTCATGCGACGGTATAGAGATTTAGAGAAGCCGTTTACCCAGAGCATCCATTCAATGCTGGGCGAGACCGATATTTTGGTGGATGCGCGCGATCAGTGGATACGGGAGGTATCTCGAGCCTTCGACGTTCCGGCGCTCGATTATATTTTGCGCCGTCTTGCCGTGCGACCGTTGCCGGAAATTGCAGAGATGGCGCGCTCCTTCGCCTTCGCATCGTGCGAGATCCATCAGGATCAGCTAGCCACCATGATGCCGTTTCTGACGCATTCTTAACGTTCAGCGCTCAGGCTTCTATTTCCGCGGACAGTTATGCGGCACGCCGGGGCTGAATCCGTTACTATTGGGCAGCGGAGATTATTGAATGGAACGCATGCTTGCAACCCCTGCCGATGCCGAGATCGTACTTAAACTCTATCAACTGCGCACTGAAGCGGTGATGCGCCAGGCTCGCGCGTGGATAACGGGGGAGTTCTGGCCGAAGACGGCGGAGGAATTCTTTGTCGTGGCGGATAATCCTGGCGACCCGCACAATGCCTGGCTGCGGCAGGTGCTCTCCTACTGGGAGATGGCGGCGGCCATGGTGCTGCACGGAGCGGTTTCAGCCGAGCTGTTTGTGGATTGCAACGCCGAGGGATTCTTTCTCCTGGCCAAGTTTGCTCCCATTCTTGAAGCCATCCGGGAAAAGAATCCGGGCTTCCTGATCAAGACCTCGGAGTTGGTGGGGCGGTTTTCAGCCGCGTCGCAGCGCTACGAATCGGTGCTGAAGAATGTGGAAGCACGGCGAAACAAGAGGCCCGCAAAATAGAAATTGAGCAGGCGGGATTCTTATCCTCAGAAAGCCTGCCGTGTCGCTCGCAAAGCAGCCACGGTCGGCGAAAAAGCCGAGATATTAGAACATTCCACCCGTACACTTTACTTAAAGCATTCGCCTATAGGTATAGAGTGATTCTCTGCTGGTCTGAAGATGAAAGGTTCCAGCAAGAAAAGGTAGCGCCGGCCTCCTGGCCGGCTGTAGCGTGGACCTCCCGGTCCACGCTCACTCTATGCCTTCAGGAGAAATACTCCAGAACCAGCTATTGGATAGCTGCTACTGAGCGCTTTCTTCGCCGTTCCGGAAATCGGAGCGGTGATGAACATTGCCCGGCTTGATGCGTCGCCATGGGAATGCGCCGGCGACCGCCAGCACAATGATGGCCGGTTCAATGGGTTGGCGATAATCCATCAGTGGATGGGTCATGTAATACGTGATCGGAAAAATGCAAATAAGCGCCAGGTAGGGCAGCACGGCAGTGCGGTTCGAGCGCCACAGGCGGAGGATGCCGCGCAGCATCAGGAATGTAATCGAGCTAACGTAGAAAATATTTGCTGGCTCGTAGGGCTGCTCGCGAATCTCTTCAAACGAGAGGCTCCAGTAGCCGGTCCAGTAATAGAAGGCGCGGCGCAGCGTTTTGTGAAGGAAGAAATCCGGATGCTGCGTGAGAGCTTCAAGGGCCAGAGCGTGTTTTTCCGCTAGAAATGCCGGCTCACCCATGGAGAGCCACTTTTTCATCTCGACGGGATTGCTGGACGGGTGCGCGAAGCTCGGGTCAAGGGAAGCATCTCCGGCGTTGTCGTCATACAACTCCAGCCAGAAGTTATCGCGGACGGGGCAGAGAATGCCCAGGACCCGATAGTTGCGCACTGTCCACGGGGTGAGGATGGCGATGGCGGCCACCGCGGTGAGCGCTCCGTTGAGCAGCCAGCGGCGCCCTGATTTGTTTGCATTCCAGAGAGCCAGCAGAAGTAGAAACGGCAGAGTGGAGAGTACCGCGGGGTTGGAGAGTGCGGTCATGCCGAAGAGCGCTCCCCAGCCCAGCCACGCGAGAGGCTTCTCGCTCGAGTGAATGCGCTGCGCGATGCAGAAGCAGGTGGTGAAGAGCAGGGCGGTCAGCGAGTACTCCCAGACGCGGCCGGCGGAGAAGTAGATGGCGAAGGGATAAAAGGCCCAGGTCCAGGCCGCAATTTTTGCGCCGCGTGCGCCGAGAGAAAATTTGGCGCTGAAGTAAACCGGAATTGCGGTGAGGGAACTGAAGAGGCTGTTCAGAGAGAGAATGATAAATCCCGAGGTGAGCGAGTAAATGCCGAAAAGGCGGAATACAACGGAAAGAAGAGCGGGGTAGAGCGGAGGTTGCATCGCAGTGGGCCCGCTCCAGGGCCAGTAGGGGGAACTGAATCCATGGCCGCTGGCAAGCGCGCGCGCAATCCAGCCCATCTCCCAGCCGAACTGTTCGTAGAATTTATCCGCGTCGGGCAGATCGCGATAGGTAAAGAAAGCCACCACCACGCGGATGGCAAAGCCCGAAACAACGATGATGGAAAGCAGTTTGCGGAGAGATTTCTTCTGGTCCGGTTGCGCGCCTGCGGCAGTTGGATTCGCCATGGTTCCGTTTCTAAAGGAAGAATGTGGAGCAAATTCAATTTGAACACATCGGATTCGGGGCTGCTCCGCGAAGATGCTATGATGGGTCGGTTTGGAATGTGACTCAGGAGATTGTCTATGTTAAAAGCCTTTTCTACAGTTGCTGTTTTGCTTGCCGTCACTCTGGTTGCCTCAGCGCAGTCCGCACAGGCCAGCTTCGATGCCGCCACAAAGGTTTTTCGGCTGGATGGCGGCCGGGTTTCCTATGTCTTCGGCGTCAATGAGAAGGGCGAGCTGCAGCAACTTTACTGGGGAGGACGGCTGGGTGCTACGGACAGTTTTCCCCAGGCGCAAACGATTCCTGAGTGGGCCTCCTTCGACTCATCCAACACCACGACGCCGCAAGAGTATGCGGGTTGGGGCGCGGGTCTCTTTGTTGAACCGGCTCTAAAGGTAAGTTTTGCCGACGGCAACCGCGACCTGGTGCTCCACTACGAGAGCCACACCGTAATGCCGCACGGATTTGACGTAGTGCTCAAGGATATCCAGCGCGGAATTTATGTGACCTTGCATTACGAGATGGACCCGGAGAGCGGAATTCTGGCCCGCTCGGCGACCATCGAGAACCGCGAGGCGCAGCCATTGACTGTGGAGCAGGCTGCCGCCGCGGCGTGGGCGCTGCCGGCTGGAGCTTATACGCTCAACTACCTCACCGGACGCTGGGCGGGTGAGTGGAATTTGACCCAGGAAGAGGTGCATCCGGGAGCGAAGGTAATTGAAAGCCGCCGCGGTTCGACGGGCCACCAGGCCAATCCTTGGTTCGCGCTCCAGGCCGGCAAGACCGACGAGGACCATGGCGAGGTCTGGTTCGGCGCGCTTGGCTGGAGTGGGTCTTGGAGAATCACGGTCGAGAAGGACCAGTTGAACGCGGTGCGCGTCACCGGCGGCTACAATCCCTTCGACTTCGGCTACGTACTGCATCCGGGAGAACGGCTGGAGACGCCAATTTTCTATGGCGGGTATTCGTCCAACGGGCTTGGCGGCGCCTCGCGCCTGCTGCATCGCTACGAACTCAAGCGCATCCTGCCGCGAACCGCCGCAACTGCCGGCCAGGCGCTGCCCAAGGTGCGGCCGGTGATGTACAACTCTTGGGGCGTCACAAACTTCAACGTCAGCGAGGCCGGGCAGATTGCGCTGGCGGAGAAGGCCGCTGCACTCGGTGTCGACCGTTTTATAGTTGACGACGGCTGGTTTGGCCAGCGCAAAAACGACCACGCCGGCCTCGGCGACTGGTACGTGAACAAGGAGAAGTTTCCCCACGGGCTCAAGCCGCTCATCGACAAAGTTCACTCGCTGGGCATGGATTTCGGACTCTGGGTCGAGCCGGAGATGGTGAACCCCGACTCTGATCTTTACCGCCAGCATCCCGATTGGGTGCTGAACTTTCCCGGCCGTCCCCGCTCTGAGCAGCGCAACCAGCTCGTGCTGAATCTTGCCCGCCCAGACGTGCGCGATTTTGTGCGCAGCTTTCTTGACAAGCTGTTGACCGAAAACGACATTAACTACATAAAAATCGACTACAACCGCAACTGGAGCGAGCCCGGCTGGGATCAGCTTCCCGCTGCCGAGCAGAAGCGCGTTTATATTGACTTCGTTCAGAACATGTATGCCATTCTGGCCGAGCTGCGCAAGAAGCATCCAAATCTGGAAATCGAGACCTGTTCCGGCGGTGGCGGCCGCGTTGACCTGGGAATCTTGCGCTATGTGGATGAGGCTGCTATCTCCGACGATGACGACCCCTTTGACGCGCAGGCACTGCAGGATGGATTCAGCTACGCTTACACGCCGCAGATCATGACCGCGTGGGAGGGAGATTCACCAGACGGAATGAATGTGAATCGGACGACCTCCATGACTTACCGAATGCTGACTGCCATGCAGGGCTCTTTGGGGATCGGCGCCAACATTACCAAGTGGAACGACGAGCAGACCGCCCTGGCCAAGCGGCTGATCGCGGTTTACCACCAGTTGCAGCCGACCATCGTCGAGGGCGACCTCTACCGACTCATCTCCCCGCGCAACGGAAGCGAGTTTTCCGCTAACGAGCGGGTGAGCGAGGATAAGAGTCAAGCTGTGGTCTTTGCGTTTATCCATTCCACGCAAAACGGCTGGGGATTTCCCTTGCTCAAGCTGAAGGGCCTTGACCCGGCAGCGGAATATGCGCTGAGCTCCATTGAAGGCAAAGCGCGAGAAGGAACGCCGTCCGTAGCCAGCGGCGCGTGGTGGATGAACCACGGTCTGGAAATGGACGAAAACTTCCGCGGAGATTTTCAGGCTGCGGCGTTCCGGCTGGATAAGAAGTGAGTTTGAAAATTACTTGACGAAATTTGAGGAGAATCGCTTAACCCAACCCGAGAAAAACCGCCAGCGCCCGGTCGACGGCAGTCAGAGTCCGCCGTTCCAGTTCGCCGAAGGGCTCACCGGCCTTATCGCGCGGAATGGTGTGCGCCTTGTCCACCATAATCTGCGAGGTTGCACGCAGTCCGTTCTTCTTGCTCGGCTCAGCGGCAATGCGAAAGGTCTCGATGGGGCGCAGTTCGCTGGTGACGGGCAAAACCGTAACAGAAGGATGCTTTTGAAATAAGTCCGACTGAATTACCAGCGCCGGCCGTGGTTTTCCATACGCTCCCGCCAAAACCACCGGGATCAGATCGCCGCGTTTCATACCCATCCATCCGTATCCGCGACTTCGGCAATCCAATCAAGCGTCTCTGCCTCCAGCGGATCGGCACCGAGAGACAGAGACTCCCGCTCGCACTTCCGGCGGAAGCTCTCCGACCTGGTATCTGGAACCCAGATCTGTACAGGCTTCAACCCCTCAGCCCGCAACTGCTCGCGATGCTTGCGAACTCTGATTGTGACTGTTGCTCCCATAGCGAACCTCTAGTTACATGAAACATGATACATCATTTGAATGTTTCATGCAACATGTTAGATCCTATAAGGGCGATGCTAAAGGACCTGATTTCAACAATAGGGACTGGATATTCTGCATAAATCTTAGCGTAATTCACTCATATATCGCTCATTTGGCCGTTGACTTGGCGAATAAGTGGCGATAACATTGGCCTGTCGGTGTGATTTTTCACACGAAAAAAGCCGCCTTAGGGCGACTTTTAGGAAGCAGGCGATACCGGAAACTTCTCAAGGTATTGCGGCATCGCCTGCTCGGCACCCGTTGGTGTGGGTGCGAACTAACTGAGATTCTCATTCTTAGCGGTTCGCCTTCATGCTGTCAACTTAAACCTACTCACGGTTTCGGCAATTGAAATTGCTGAGGCAAGGAGAATTTGTATGACGAATCAAAAGAATGAGCTTTTCATTGAGCAACGTACTGAAGGTAACTACGCAATACGCCGACCGGGAGCTGAGCGTGCGAGCGGAGTTGAGCAAACGCAGGCTGAAGCGATTGAGCGCGCGCGCGAAATCAATCCGAATGCTTCGATCTTGGTTGAGCGTGTGCGCAACACGAATGTTGGAGGTCGTGACAAATGGCGTAAGCCTTAGTCATTTGAAAAGACAGCAGCACAGAAAATACGAAATACGCCGGGCGACGAAAAGCGTCCGGCGTATTTCGTTTGATGAGCTATTATCGGTTCTTAGCCACTTCTTCCACCGTAACCGGATCCAGAAACGGCATCGATGCGCGGAGTTTTTTACCGATCACTTCAACCGGGTGCTTGGCTTCGGCTTCGCGGAAGGCCATAAACTCCTTGCGGCCGGAGTTCTGGTCGGCGAGGAATCGCTTTGCGAAACTGCCGTCCTGAATCTCGGCCAGAATCTGCTTCATCGCCTTGCGGCTCTCGGCGTTGATGACGCGCGGGCCGCTGACGTAGTCGCCCCACTCGGCGGTGTCGGAGATGGAGTAGCGCATGTAAGCCAAGCCGCCGCGATAGATGAGATCGACGATCAGCTTGAGCTCGTGCAGGCACTCGAAGTAAGCGCTCTCGGGTTGGTAGCCAGCTTCGACCAGGGTCTCAAATCCTGCCTTGATCAGCTCGCTGACTCCGCCGCAGAGCACCGACTGCTCGCCGAAGAGGTCGGTTTCGGTTTCTTCCTTGTAAGTGGTTTCCAGCACTCCGGCGCGCGTGCCGCCGATGCCCTTGAGATAGCTGAGGGTCAGCGCGTGCGCCTTGCCCGTCGCGTCCTGGTGCACGGCGATGAGGCAGGGAACGCCGCCGCCCTCCTGAAAGACCTCGCGGACGCGATGGCCGGGAGCCTTGGGCGCGGCCATGCCTACATCGATGCCGGCCGCCGGCACGATGGTCTTGAAGTGAATGTTGAAGCCGTGCGCGAACAGCAGCAGCTTGCCGGCAGTAAGATTGGGCCCGATCTCCTCGGCATAGAGCTTGGCCGCGGTCTGATCGGGAACCAGCACCATCACCACATCAGCCCACTTGGTGGCTTCGGCGACGGTGGTTACTTCAAGGCCGGCCTTCTGCGCCTTGGCGATGGACTTGGAATTGGGCGCAAGGCCAACCTTCACCTGCACGCCGGAGTCCTTGAGGTTGAGGGCGTGCGCGTGCCCCTGTGAGCCGTAGCCGATGATAGCTACCTTTTTTGCCTGAATGAGAGAGAGATCGGCATCTTGATCGTAATAAGTCTTGGCCATGATTTTTCTTTTTCCTTTGCTTGGTTGAAATTCCGTGGTGCGGACCGGTTGCTTCCCGGCACGCAATTCTAAATTCGATTCGGCATCATTGCGCCAAAAACCAACCTCACTCCTGTTCGGTAGCCGCGCTATCTTCCACAGCTTCGGAGGATGCTGCCGGCTCGTCTGCTCCGGCGCCCATGGCTTTGAGCACGCTCGAAGTGTGGTGACCGCGGCGCATGGTCATCTTGCCGCTGCGGCAAATCTCAAGGATGCGGCCATCGTCTTCGCGCAGCACCTCGATCAGCCCTTCGATCTTGCTCTCGACGCCGGTCATCTCAATCATCAACGATTCCGAGGTCAGGTCGACGATGCGGGCGCGAAATACTTCCACCAGGTCAAAGATCTGAGCGCGGTTGCGAGGCGTAGCGCTGATTTTGATCAGAGCCAGTTCGCGCGTGACCGCCGGAGCTCCGGCAATGTCGTCCACCTCGACCACGTTCTCCAGTTTAAACAGACTGGCGCGGATGCGGTTTCCAGCCTCGGCCGAAGAATCGCAGACCAGTGTGAGGCGCGAAAGGCCGGGCCGCTCGCTGCGTCCCACGGTGAGCGAGTTGATGTTGATGTTGAGGCGGCGGAAGAGCGAGGCGACGCGCGTCAGCACGCCGGGTAGATCTTCAACGTAAGCGACGAATGTATGCAGCATAAAGGCCTTTCCAGTGGACAGTGAGCAGTGGACAGTGGACAGCTATTGGCTTCGACGCCTTGCACTACGGCAATTGGAAACTGACCACTGTGCACTGTTCACTGACCACTGATTAACTACTTGTCTTCCGGCGTTTCCAGCAGCGGATCTTTGCCGGGGCGGCGAATCATTTCGTGCAGTGCGGAGCCGGCGGGAATCATGGGGTAGACAGATTCTTCCTTTTCGACCATGAAATTGAGCAGAAAAGCGCCGGGTGCGGAGCGTGCTTCAGCCACGGCGGAAGCAACTTCAGGGCGAGTGCGGACGGCGAGCCCACGAATGCCATGCGCATCGGCGAGCTTCACAAAGTCGGGGCTGATAAGCGGCGTGGACTCATAGTTGCTGTCGTAGAAGAACTGCTGCCACTGGCGCACCATGCCCAGGAAGCCGTTGTTGATGATGGCGATGTTGATCTTGATTTTTTCCTGCACGATGGTGGCGAGTTCGGCCGCGGTCATCTGGAAACCGCCGTCGCCGGCCACCACCCAGACTTCCTTGTCGGGGCAGGCGAACTTTGCGCCGATGGCCGCCGGCAGCGCGAAGCCCATGGTCCCCAGGCCGCCGGATGTGATCAGGCTGCGCGGCTTCTCGTGGTGGTAATACTGCGCCTCCCACATCTGATGCTGGCCTACGTCGGTAACCACGATAGCGTTGCCGCCGGTGATGCGCCAGATATCGTGAATCACGTGCGCCGCGTAGAGATGGCCCAGGTCGGGAAGGTTCTTGATATCGCGAACGGCGACTGCGCCCTTGCTGGCTTCGATGGTCTTGATCCATGCGGAACCGTCGCGGCCCGCAATACGCGGCAGCAACTGTTCCAGCACTTCGCGCAGATCGCCCACCAGTGCAACATCGACCTTGATGTTCTTGTTGATTTCCGCCGGGTCTACTTCGATGTGAATCTTTTTCGACTTGAGGGAATAAGTGGATGTGGAGCCGGTGACGCGGTCGTCGAAGCGCATCCCGCAAGCGATCAGCAGGTCGGCTTCCTGAATGGCCTGGTTGACCCAGGACTCGCCGTGCATGCCCATCATGCCCAGGTTGAGTGGGTGCGATGCGGGAAAGTTGCCAAGGCCGAGCAGAGTGAGCGCGACTGGAATTTGCGCGCGCTCGGCCAGCGTGCGGATCTGCTCCATAGCTCCGGACTCAGAGATACCGTGACCGGCGAGGATGACCGGGCGCTTGGCATTGCGAATCAGTTCGGCCGCTTGAGCTAGACCGGAGTCATCCACGTGCAGCATGGGGTGGGGGCGATAGGGGCGCGGCTTGGCGGCGGCGAAGTCGAAGTCAGCCGTGGCCTGCTGTGCGTCCTTGGTGATGTCGACGAGTACCGGTCCGGGGCGGCCGGACTGCGCAATCTGGAAGGCGCTGCGAATGGCCGGTGCAATATCCTCGGTGCGGCTGATGAGAAAGTTGTGCTTGGTCACGGGCAGGGTAATGCCGGTGATGTCCACTTCCTGAAATGCGTCGGTGCCCAGCACCTTGCTGGAGACGTTGCCGGTGATACAGACGATGGGAATGGAGTCCAGCATGGCGGTAGCGATGCCGGTGACCAAATTAGTCGCGCCGGGGCCGCTGGTGGCGATGGCCACGCCGACTTTGCCCGAAGCGCGCGAGTAGCCGTCCGCCATATGCGCGGCGCCCTGCTCGTGGCGCACCAGCACGTGATGAATGGGGAACTTGCGCAGCGCATCGTAGACCGGCAGAATCGCCCCGCCAGGATAGCCGAAGACGTCGGTAACGCCCTCGCCCACCAGCGTGGCCCATACGATCTCAGCCCCGGTGAGGCGGGTGGGTGGTTGGAGGTGCGATTCGGATGCTTGCGTTTTGGCTTTAGTTCCCATGTTGGACTCCTCTTTTGAGCCGTCAGCTATTAGCTTTTAGCTCTTAGCTTGTTGCCGTGCGATGACGATTCGTTGCTGCTGTTCCTTGAGTTACCGGACCTTAGCTAAAAGCTAAGAGCTAACAGCTAAAAGCTGCTTCTACGTCGTTGCGCCCTCGGATGCGGATGTAACGCGATCCACATATTTGCGGAAGACGCCTTTGGGCCAGCGAAGCGCGGGCGGCTTGAATCCTTTGAGACGGTCCTCGATTTCCTTGTCGCTGATTTCAAGCGTCAGCTTGCGGTTTGCAATATCGAAGTGAATGAAGTCGCCCTCGCGGACGGCTGCGATAGGCCCGCCGACAAAGGCCTCGGGAGCGACGTGGCCGGCGGTGAAGCCGCGCGTAGCGCCACTGAAGCGGCCGTCGGTGAGCAGTGCAACGTGTGCGCTGAGTTCGGCATTGGAACTGATAGCTGCCGTGACTTGCAGCATCTCGCGCATTCCAGGTCCGCCCTTGGGGCCTTCGTAGCGAATGACCAGCACGTCGTTGGGCTTGATCTTGCCGGATTGCACGGCGGCGAAACAGTCTTCCTCGCAGTCGAAGACGCGCGCCGGGCCGCGATGCTCCACGCGATTGGCGGCTGCGATCTTCATCACGCAGCCCTCGGGCGCCAGGTTGCCTTTCAGGATGACCAGACCGCCTGTAGGCTTGATGGGTTTCTCGAAGGTGTGAATCACGTCCTGTCCGGGAGTCTCTTTGGCGAGCGCGGCCTCTTCTGCCAGTGTTTTGCCGCTGATGGCGAGAGTCGATCCGTCGGCGTGGCCTGCGTCGATGAGGCGCTTTGCAAGCAGGCGTGAGCCGCCGGCAGCCTGGTAATCGGAGGCGACGTATTTTCCCGCCGGTGTGAGCGAGCAAATGTAGGGCGTGCGCTTGCTGATCAAGTCGAAGTCGTCGATGGTGAGAGGAATGCCCATCTCTCGCGCGATGGCGATGAGGTGAAGCACGGCGTTAGTGGAACCGCCGCTGGCCGCAACTGCGGCGATGGCATTCTCGATGGATTTGCGGGTGATGATCTGCGAGGGGCGGCGATTGGCGCGGACGGCATCCATCAGAATGCGTCCGGCTTCGCGCGTGGCGGAGGGCTTGTCTGGCGACATGGCGGGAACGCCGGAGAGATAAATCGGCGCGATGCCCAGAATCTCCGCCGACATAGCCATGGTGTTGGCGGTGAACTGTCCGCCGCATGCGCCTGGGCCGGGACAGGCGTTGGCCTCGAGAGCTTCAAGGCCGGCTGCGTCGATGCGCCCTGCGGCGAAGGAACCAATGCCTTCGAAGACGTCCTGAATAGTAATGTCCACGCCGTTCAGTTTGCCGGGAGCGATCGATCCGCCGTAGAGCATCATGCCGGGAATGTCGAGGCGGCAAAGGGCCATGATGATGCCGGGCATGTTTTTATCGCAGCCGCCGATGCCAACCAGCCCGTCAAAAAGATTGCCGCGGGCGACCAACTCAATGGAGTCGGCGATCACTTCACGCGAGACCAGCGAGGCCTTCATGCCCTGCGTCCCCATGGTGATGCCGTCGTGAATGGTGATGGTGTTGAACTCCATCGGAGTTCCGCCGGTCTCGCGAATGCCTTTCTTAAGTTCTTCGGCAATCTCGCGAAGGTGAACGTTGCAGGTGCCAATCTCGGTCCAGGTATTTGCAATGCCGATGATGGGTTTATGCAGATCTTCTTTGCTGAAGCCGACGCCGCGCAGGTAAGAGCGCGCGGCCGCACGGCTGGGGCCTTCGGTCAACGGAACGCTTTGTCGCTTGCCTTCGATAGTCATGAAAAAACTCTTGAGCTTCTAGCTCCTAGCCTCTAGCTGCTAGCTTGTTCGTGTTGCGGTGATCGTTTGTGCTCTCTTTAGTTCAATCGTTCGGAATGTTACTTTTCAATACTTTCAGCCGCCACACGGAAGAGCTGAAAGCTAGAAGCTGATTTACTTCGCTTTCAACCAGCCAGCTTCGTCGTGCTTGGCTTCAAATGTGTCGAGCGCTGCCGCATGGCGCAGGGTGAGTCCAATGTCGTCGAGTCCTTCAAGGAGACAGAACTTGCGGAAGGGATCCACCTCGAAGCTTGCTTTGAATCCCTGGCTGTCGGTCACGGTCTGCTCTTCAAGCGAGACGGTGAGTTGATAATTTGGAATCGTCTTCGCGTTGTGGAGCAGTTGCGCGACCTGCTCCTCGCTAAGCCGGACCAGAACGATTCCGTTCTTGCCGGCGTTCGAGAAAAAGATGTCGGCAAAGGTTGGAGCGATGACGGCGCGGAATCCGTAATCGCTCAGCGCCCACGCTGCGTGCTCTCGGCTCGATCCGCAGGCGAAGTTTTTCCCGGCGATGAGAATCTGCGCACCCTTATAGCGCGGATCGTTCAGCTCAAACTCCGGATTTGGATCGCCCGAGGGCGTGCGGCGCCAGTCGAAGAAAAGAAATTCGCCGTAGCCGGTGCGCTCAATGCGCTTCAAAAACTGCTTGGGAATGATCTGGTCGGTATCGACGTTGGTGCGGTCGAGCGGCGCGGCCAGTGCTGTGAGTGTGCGGAATGGTTGCATCAGTTTTTACCCCCTTGCAGAGCCGGCTCTCGAACGGCCCAGTTGCGAATATCGACGAAGTGCCCGGCAATGGCGGCTGCCGCAGCCATCTCAGGCGAAACCAGGTGTGTGCGTCCGCCGCGTCCCTGGCGGCCTTCAAAGTTGCGGTTGCTAGTGGAGGCACAGCGCTCGCCGGGCTCAAGGATGTCGGGGTTCATGCCCAGGCACATGGAGCAGCCGGGCTCGCGCCAGTCGAATCCCGCTAAGCGAAAGACCTTGTCCAGTCCTTCGGCTTCGGCCTGCGCCTTCACCGCCTGCGAGCCGGGAACTACCATCGCTCTCACGTGCGTGGAGACATGGTAGCCGGAAGCGATTCGTGCCGCGGCGCGCAGATCTTCAAGGCGTCCATTCGTGCAGGAGCCGATGAAGACGCGATCGATAGAGAGGTCTTCAAGCGGCGTGCCTGCCTTCAATCCCATATATTCAAGCGCGCGTTCCAGGCCTTTGCGCTCCTGCTCGTTGGGCGCAGCGGCGGGGTCGGGTACGGAAGAAGTGATGGGCGCAACCATGCCAGGACTGGTGCCCCAACTGACGTAGGGAACCAGCGCGGCTGCGTCGATGACCAGCTCGCGATCGAACTTTGCGCCGGGATCGGTGGGCAGCTTGCTCCACTCGACAACGGCCTTATCCCACGCTTCTCCCTTCGGGCTGAATCTCCGCCCCTTCAAATACTCGAAGGTTTTTTCGTCGGGAGCGATCATGCCTGCGCGGGCGCCAGCTTCAATACTCATGTTACAGACGGTCATGCGGCCTTCCATGGAGAGAGCGCGAATCGCCGAGCCGGCGTATTCGACCACGCAGCCGGTTGCGCCGTCGGTGCCAATCTGCCCGATGATGGCGAGAATCATATCTTTCGCCGTAACCCCGCGCGGCAGCTCGCCTTCAACGGAGATGCGGAAGGTCTTCGGCTTCGATTGCGGCAGCGTCTGCGTGGCCAGCACGTGCTCCACTTCGCTGGTGCCGATGCCGAATGCCAGCGCGCCAAACGCGCCGTGCGTCGAGGTGTGCGAGTCGCCGCAGACGATGGTCATGCCCGGCTTGGTGATGCCCAGCTCAGGTCCGATGACGTGAACGATGCCTTGATCGCGCGAATCCACGTCGTAGAGCTCAACGCCGAACTCGGCACAGTTGGCGCGCAACGTTGCAATCTGCGTGGCGGCAATCTGGTCCAGAATCTTCAATCGGCCTTCGATAGTGGTGGGCACGTTGTGATCGACTGTGGCGATCGACCGGTCGGGTCGCCGCACCTTGCGGCCGGCCAGGCGCAGCCCCTCAAAAGCCTGTGGCGAGGTGACCTCGTGGAGCAGTTGCAGGTCGATATAAAGCACGGTAGGCTCGCCCTTTGGCTCGACCACCACATGCTGCTCCCAGACCTTTTCAAATAACGTTTTCGGTTCGGTACTCATTCGTTCACCTTTGATTCAATTCGTTGTTTCTTGTTATCCAACCCCAAAAAATTGTCATCCTGTCGAAAACTTGTCATCCTGAGCGAAGTCGAAGGATCTGCGTCTTCGTTCTTTCTTACTCACTACCGCTCCGTGCCCCATCCTTTCGACTCTTTTCTTGCCGTATGGGTGGGAAACCACAAACCTACGCATTCACCAGCATCGTCTTTACCGTTTCGCGAACTTTTGTTCCCATCTCTGTTGTCGAAAGCACTTTGAAATCCTTCGTGTTGCCGCGTGCCAGATCGGCGGTGCGGAAGCCCTGTTCCAGAACCTTGCGAGCAGCGGCTTCGATTGCCGCGGCCTCAGCTTCAAGGCCGGCGGAGTAGCGCAGAATCAGCGCGCCGGTAAGAATAGCGCCCATCGGATTGGCCAACCCCTTGCCCGCAATGTCGGGCGCGGAGCCGTGGATCGGCTCATACAAATTCACTTTGCCTCCGATGGTGGCTGAAGGCAGCATGCCCAGCGAGCCGGTAATCACGCCGGACTCGTCGGAGAGAATGTCGCCAAACAAATTTTCCGTGAGCACCACGTCGAAATCGCGCGGCCGATTCATCAGGTGCATGGCCATTGCGTCCACGTACTGATGCTCCAGCGTTACGCCGGGAAACTCCGCGGCGACTTCAATCACCGTGGCGCGCCACAGTTGCGAGACTTCAAGCACGTTGGCCTTGTCCACACTGGTGAGCTTGTTGCGGCGTTTGCCGGCCAATTGGAAGGCGATGCGCGCCACGCGAGCCACTTCGTCACGCGTATAGCGCATGGTGTTCCATGCCTCGCCCTTGGCCCGGTCCCACTCGCGCGGCTGGCCGAAGTAAAGTCCGCCGAGCAATTCGCGGACGAAGAGAATGTCTGCGCCATCAATGATCTCCGGCCGCAGAGGGCTGTTGACGGCCAGCTCCTTGAAGGCGAATGCGGGACGCAGGTTGGCAAAGCCGCCCAAAGCGGCGCGCAGTCCCAGAAGTCCTGCCTCGGGGCGCTTGTCAGGAGAGAGCGAGTTGAATTCGTTTCCACCTACCGCGCCGAGAAAGACCGCATCGGAGTCGAGCGCTGCTGCCAGTGTGTCGGCAGGCAGAGGCGTTCCGTCCTGCACGATTGCGATGCCGCCAATGCGCTTGAAATCAAAATCAAATGTATGGCCGCCGAGGGCTGCCACGTCGCGCAGCACGGCGATGGCTTCGTTGGTAACTTCAGGGCCGATGCCGTCGCCGGCGGTAACTAGTATCTTCAGCTTCATGCGTTTCTCGATCTTTCATTTCAGGGGCTAAAGCCCACCTAAAGTTTGTTGTGTTTACGGCACGTCTAAAGCCGTGCCCTTTCAAAGCCTAGTCCAGCTCGCTCACCGGCTCGCGCCGGTTTTCGCGGATGTGATCCGGCACAATGCCGATCAGATCCTGGTCGTAGATGTTCTTCTTGCGGTCGGCCAGCGCCACAAAGCGGTAGTAGACATGCTGCAACTCCTCGCGGGTGAGGGTAAAGCCGAGCTGTTCCAATCTGTGCCTCAGCGCGGCGCGGCCGGAGTGCTTACCCAGCACCAGGTGAGTCTTTGCGACGCCCACCAGAGTTGGAGTCATGATCTCGTAGCACAGCGGGTTGGCCAGCATGCCGTGCTGATGAATGCCGGACTCGTGTGCAAATGCGTTGTCGCCCACAATGGCCTTGTTCGGCGAGGGGCGGAAGGTGATGAGCTGGCTCAGAACCTGGCTGGTGGGATAAAGATTTTCCAGCTTGATTCCAGTGGTGACGCCGTAGCGATCGCCGCGCACATAGAGAGCTGCGGCAATCTCTTCCAGAGCGGCGTTGCCGGCACGTTCGCCGATGCCGTTGATGGTGCACTCCACCTGGCGCGCTCCTGCGCTGATGGCGGCCAGCGAGTTGGCCACGGCCAGCCCCAGATCGTCGTGGCAATGCGAGGAGAGCACAATGCCCTTGGCGTCGATCGCCGGGACCCGCTCACGCACTTCGCGGAACATTTGCCCGTACTCTTCGGGCGTGGTGTAGCCCACGGTGTCGGGCATATTGATAGTGGTTGCGCCTGCCTCGACGGCGATGCGGACCATCTCCACCAGAAAATCACGGTCGGAGCGGGTGGCGTCCTCCGGGGAGAACTCCACGTCGTCTACCAACTTGCGCGCATGGCGCACCGATTCTCCGCAGAGGTCGAGAGCCTGCTGGCGGCCGATCTTGAGCTTGTATTCGAGGTGCAGGTCGCTCGATGCGAGGAAAAGGTGGATGCGGGCGCGCTCGGCAAACTGCAGCGCGCGTGCGGCCATTTCAATATCTTCGGTTTTGGTGCGAGCCAAAGATGCGATGCGCGGCTTGCGTACGGCCTGCGTGATAGTAGCGATGGCCGCGAAGTCGCCTTCAGAGGCCATGGCGAAGCCGGCCTCGATGATGTCCACGCCCAGGTCTTCCAGAGCATGGGCCATGGTGAGCTTCTCCTGCGTGGTCATGCTGCAGCCCGGGGATTGCTCACCGTCGCGAAGGGTAGTGTCGAAGAAAGCTACGTGATTTGTATTCATGAGCTTGCCTGCCAGGAAGGAGAAACCCCTTCCATTAATAGTAGTGTCTCTTAAAGGGCCTCTATAAGGCAAAGTTATAATTATTTGGTTGTCGATTAGAATTGCTTATACTACAGTGGTCAGTGAACAGTGAACAGTGAACAGTGGTCAGTTAAGAGCCTGCTGTTCACTGTCCACTGTTCACTGACCACTGATTATGGAACTCAATCAACTCGAAACCTTTCTAGCCGTAGCCGAGGAGCGCAGCTTCTCGCGGGCGGCGGTACGGCTGCACAGGACGCAGCCGGCGGTGAGCCAGGTGATCCGCAAGCTCGAGGCGTCGGTGGGCGAGACGCTTTTTGACCGCGCTGCGAGGGATGGCTCTCTGACTGCGGCAGGGGAACTGCTGCGCGACTATGCGCTGCGACTGATGGCGTTGCGGCGCGAAGCTTCCAGCGCCCTGGACGAACTAAAGAGCCTGGAGCGGGGCCGGCTGCAACTGGCGGCCAACGAATACACCTGCCTCTATCTGCTGCAGGCCATGGACCCGTTCCGCCGTGAGTATCCGCACGTTAGCGTGACGGTGCACCGCATGCTGGCCTCGCGCATCCCCGAGGAGTTGAACCTGCGCACTTTCGAGCTGGGAATGATCTCCTTCCGTCCCGATCCGGAGCAGTTCCGCACCATCGCCGTCTATGCTGACAGCCTGGCCTTTATTGTGAGCCCCCATCATCCGCTCGCCCGGGCGGGACGGCTTTCGATCAGCGAGCTAGGAGATCAGGTGTTCATCGCCCACAATGTAGCCTCGCCTCTGCGGCGGAAGGTGATTGAGGCATTTCAGCGTTACCGGACGCCGCTGAATATGGCCGTCGAGCTGCCGACCATTGAGGCCATCAAGCGATTTGTGGCCATGGGCAACGGAGTGGCGCTGGTGCCGCATCTGACCGTGGCGCAGGAGTTGGAGAGCGGGCTCCTGGTGCGGGTTACGGTGGATGAGTTGGAGATGAAGCGGGTGCTGCGGCTGGTCCACCGGCGGCAGGCCACGCTGTCTTACGCCGCCAGGGCCTTTTTGCGCACCGTGCGGGCGCTTGCCAAGCAGCAGGGACCACCGTTTTATTACCATGTCGAGCGGCCGGGTTGATTTCTAGAAGCTATCTCATAAACCGCTTTTGAAAGAGCACGGCTTTACCCGCATTGGAGCAGAATGATTGGGCAATGCTTTGAAAGGGCACGGCTTTAGCCGTGCCGCATAATCCCTAATAAAACATGGGGCTTTAGCCCCTGAGGGACGCATTGCATAGACTGAATGGCATTAATTTGATGTCGTTTAGACAGATCCTAAGTGTTTTCGCGTAGAGAAGACGCCCATTTAGCCTGGCCTGCGTCTATAGCCTCAGAACATTTTGAACAAGGACGGTCAACAGCATTCCGCCACGGACCGCCCCGGCCATTTACAATGCTGAGAGCGGGGCCCGGCTCGAACCGGCGCGCCGGAATTGACAAGTCTCGTTGCCAGCCCCAGGGTTGTGCAGTGGTGAGGTTCAGGACCGAATGAAGAAGATCGCCTTAATCGTATGTCTCCTGGTCATTTGCGTTGCCGCAGGACGCGCTCAAGAGAGCCGCCAGGATGTGAGCATCAGCGGAACGGTGCTTATTGAGCCGTTTATTGCCTCGCCAACCAATACTGAGGTGAGCGCGAACCGGGCCTTTGGCGCATTGGCCAGCTACCGGTTCATGCTGACGCCGAATAGCGCTATAGAGGCCAACTACGGAATCACCTACCAGAACAAGCTCTGGTTTAGAGATCTCCCCACCTGGACCCATATTGTGCCCACCCGCACCCAGGAAGCTTCCTTCGCCTATGTGCGCAGCTTCACCTTCCGCAAGTTCAATCCGTTTGTGGAGGGGGGCGCGGGAATGTTGATTTTCCTGCCCATCGTCAATACCGGCCTGACAACTCATGATGCCCAGCAGCAGTCCCAGATTACTGCCCTGTTCGGCGGCGGAATCGCCTACGAGATCAGCCCCAGCTTTGACATTCGCGCCGAGTATCGCGGCCTGGTCACCAAGGTGCCGACCTTCAAAGATACGAGTGACAATTTCACCACCAACAAGTGGTACCAGATTTACGATCCGGTGGTCGGCGTGGCCTATCACTTCTAGAACCGCGTATCAGCACAGTGAAAAGGGGACGGGCCTAAGCCCGTCCCCTTTTTGTCTTTCAGATAGCCAGTCTGACCAATAGACGCTCCTCGACCCAATTCCGCTCTATTGCAGCGCTTCTTTGTAGCGTCCCAGCTCCTTGACCATGGAGCAATGGGCTTTGAGCGCTTCAATCGCCCTTGAACCCTCCTCGGAGGAGTGTATCTGGGCATCCACATAAAAAATATACTCCCAGGGCTTTCCATGCACCGGCCGGGACTCGATTTTGCTCAGGTTGGTGCCGATTGCGGAGAGTTCCGTGAGGGCAGCCACTAGGGAGCCGGGGCGGTTCTCGACTGAAAATGCAAGGCTTATCTTGTTCGACTCGGGGTCGATCTTGGCCTCCGGCGTGCGGTGGACCAGGAAAAAGCGGGTATAGTTCTCCGGGTTGTCCTCGATGCCGGACTCAAGGATCTCGGCGCCATAGTAGCGGGCCGCGGCTTCGCTGGCGATAGCCGCGGCGCGGTTGTCCTCAAGCTCGACCAGTTGCTTTACGCTTCCGGCCGTATCGTAATATGCGATGGATTTCATGCCGGGATGCCGGGCAAGGAAGCGCCTGCACTGTGCCAAGGCCACCGGATGGGAGGAGACGCGGTCGATCTTGTCCATCGACACGCCGGGGCAGGCGATCAGATTGTGGCGAATGCGCACCAGCGTCTCCCGCACTACCGTCACGTCGTGGGCTAGTAGCAAGTCGAAGTGCTCCAGAACCGAGCCCGCCAGGCTGTTTTCAATGGGAATGACTGCGGCCTCGACAGCGCCCTCGACCAGCGCTGCAAAGACGTCGGCGGAGAGCGTGCAAGGGACGATCTCCGCGTCTGCGACCATCTTCGTAGCTGCTTCGTGGCTGAAGGAGCCGGGTTCTCCCTGGATGGAAATCTTCATAGTCTTGATCCTATTGCAAAATTACCTTCAGGCTATCGATTGTGTCAGGGCACGACTTCAGTCGTGCCGCAAAGGGCCAATTTTAGATTCCAGCTTTAGCCGCTGCGGGTTATTTCTTTCAGATTAACCCACCAGCGAGAAGCCTCAGCCCCGCAGCCACAAATCGGCGGCGACAAAGGCAAGAAAAACGGTGGCGATCACGCCGTTCATGGTGAAAAAGGCGGCATTCAAGCGGGTAAGGTCGCCCGGTGAAACCAGCGAGTGTTCATAGGCCAGCAGCAGGGCGACGGCGGCGATGCCCAGCCAGCCGAATGTGTGCATTTGAAAGACCACACAAAACCATACCAATAGGACAATCATGATCAAATGCATGATGCGTGCGGCGAGAAAGGCCGCTGGGATGCCAATAGCCTGGGGCAGGCTGTGCAGACCGGCGGCGCGGTCGTGCTCGTAGTCCTGGCAGGCGTAGAGAACGTCGAAGCCACCCACCCAGAGCGTAACTGCTGCGGTTAGAACGAGAATACGTGTATCCAGTGAGCCGCGGACGGCAATCCAGGCCGCCGAGGGGGCGAGTCCGAGCGCCAGTCCAAGTCCCAGGTGCGACCAGCGGGTAATGCGCTTCAGGTAGCTGTAGCCCAGCAGCACCAGCAGGACCACGGGCGACAGAATCAGGGTCAGCCGGTTGAGTTCCGCCGCCGCCAGCTCAAAAATCACCACTGCCAGCAGGGTAAAGCCGAGAACAAACCGGCGCGTGAGCAGTCCGGCGGGAATAGCGCGGGTGCGGGTGCGGGGATTGGACGCGTCCAGCTCGGCGTCGGCCCAGCGGTTAAAGGCCATAGCTGCCGAGCGCGCGGCGACCATGGCGACCAGAATCCATGCGATAGTGCGCCAGGCGGGCAGTCCGTGTGCGGCCAGCAGCATCGCCGTGAGGGCAAAAGGGAGCGCGAAGATGGAGTGCTCCCACTTGATCATCTCCAGCGTGGTTCGCGTCCTTGACCATAGACTTGGCATCGCGGCTCCATGGGACAGTGTACGCGAGCAGGTGTTTGGACTTCTCCGCAATTAGGTATTAAGTTGTTGTGAGATGAATATTGCAAGGAGACGGAGATGAAACGATCCGAGATCAACCGGCACATTGCCGAGGCGGACGCATTTTTCGCGGAGAACCGGTTTGTGCTGCCGCCGTATGCGGAGTGGACGCCGGAGGTATGGCACAAACAGGGCAGCGAAGCGAATGAGCTGCGCAGCCAGCGGCTGGGGTGGGACGTTACGGATTTCAACGCCGGGCGCTTCGGGTCTCTCGGCCTGACGCTGTTTACGCTGCGCAACGGGTCGCCGGAGGGCGCGGGCGGCAAAATCTATGCCGAGAAGATCATGTTTGTCCGCCAGAACCAGGTAACGCCGTTTCACTACCACGCCCGCAAGACCGAGGACATTATCAACCGCGGCGGCAAAGGAACGGGTCGTCTTACGGTGCAGCTCTATAACTCAACCCCGGACGGAGGACTGGCCGCAACCCCCGTCTCCGTCTACTGCGATGGAATCGGCCGCGTGGTGGAAGCCGGAGGCACGGTGATCCTGGGTCCGGGCGAGTCCATCACCCTGACCCCGCTTCTCTTCCACACCTTTCACGCCGTCGATGGCCACGGACTGATTGGCGAGGTTTCCTCGGTAAACGACGACGATACGGACAATTTTTTCCTGGAGCCGCTGCCCCGCTACCCCGAGATCGTCGAGGATGAGCCTCCGTTGCGATTGCTTTGCAATGAATACGGGTTGGCGTAGTGTGAAACCAGAGTTGATGTACCCTGTTGAATGTTGTTGAAATGTGAGTGTGAGTGTGCCGGAGCTGGGTCACTCACACTCACACTCACACTTACACTCCTGGTTACATCGATTCTGTATCCGCTCTAGGAGAAGTCGGGCTACGCTTTCGCTTCCGCCTCTTCGACGGTTGCGGCTTGATCAATGAGAGCGTCCACCTTGGTCAGCTTGAACAGCTCCAGGACGCGGCTGCTCACTCCCACAACAATCAGCTTGGCGCCATGGTTCTGGCAGCGGACGTAATAATTGATGATTGCGCCCATGCCGGATGAATCCATGTAGGGAACTCCGCTGAGGTCGACGATGGAGAGTTTAGGAAGCTCGCCCGTACGCAACTGCGCCTGCAAATCGAAGAGATTGATCAGGGTGATGGGCCCGGTGAGTTGCAGGATCACAGTGCCCGGGTTCTTGCCTTCTTTGCGGTCGATGGTGAGAGGGGCGTCAAGAGCCATAGTGGGATAAGTGTAAGCAATAAAACGCCCGTTGTCGTTACAAATCTGTGAATGTCGCAAAGATTGGCCCTGGAAAGTCACCTCCGGCAAGGCTGCTTCCGGCGCTTAGTGCGAGGGGAAAAGCTATTTATGGGCCTGGTTGGCGACATCGAGGTAATTTTTCACGCTGAAGACGCCGGGTACGCCGTTGGCGCGGAGGTAAGCCACATCCTTGTCGGCTTGCGAGTCGACTTGACCGTAAAGCCCGACGTTGCCGTTCTGCACCGAGATGCGGATGGGCTTGACGGGGTCGATGGCGTACTTGGTAAACATCGGGTAGCCGTAAATGGCGCGGTAGACCCTCACGCGTATCTCGTTATCGATCATGGAAACGGGATCGATCTGCATCTCGTCCACTACCCCCTTGACGCCGGGATAAATGGAAACCAGGCCCAGGGCTGAGTCGCGGGAATTGTAGGAAAGAGCATGGCCGCCTAACGTGACTACGCCGTTTTGGACGCCCAGGGAGATGGCGTTAAATGCGTTGCCGTAGAAGACGCGATCGTAGGCCAGCTTTTCCTGCAGCTTGTCTTGGAGCACCTGGTCGGGAACGGCGGGGCCGGCAACTTCGATCAGGTCGTGTACAGCGGCGATGCCGTTCACCTTGCTCACACGCTTTACGGCGTCGGCCTTGTAAATGTATAGGTTCACGGTTCCGGTGAGCGTGGCTGTACCGTTGTTCACCGTCACCTTCACGTCGCGGTATTGCTTTTTATTCAGCCGGGCCGCGGCGTCGCTGCCCAGGTCTGCCGCGCCCAGGTGAAGGGAAAGGCCGCAAAGGGCTATGAGCAGAGCGGCCGCCAGCATTGCGCCGCGGGCTGTGCTTGTCTTGTTTGTCATGGTGAAACACCTCCACCGGTATTGCGACGGTTTCAGCTCAAGGATAAACTCCCCGCGTGGCCGTTCACTGGTCTAGACACAAAATCCGGGGAAAAGGCGCACGTTGATGGAGTGAACCAGGGCAAACCCATCTTAGAGCGAAACCAGAGTTGCTGTACCCTGTTGAACGTTGTTGAAGTGTGAGTGTGAATGTGAATGACCCAGCTTCGGCACACTCACACTCACACTCACACTCACACTCATACTCACACTCACACTCATACTCACACTCACACTCATACTCACACTCACACTCACACTCACACTCACACTCACACTCAAACTCATGGGTACATCGACTCTGTATCCGCTTTAATTTCCAGACAACCCTACGTTGGAACAGACCTCCGCATCAAAATTGCAATTCAAGACTGCACATGCCTACGAAAACGGTGGATTATTGACACAAAATGGACGAAATCAAGCATTTTATTGCATTTTTTTACACTTAATTTCAGACCATTATTGTTTATAATCAATCACTTAGATGCTAAAAATGGCGAACAAGTGGAGAATGGACCCCGGGGGGTGGGGTACCCTCGGTGTTTCTGTGTTTCTGTGGACGGTATAAACCGGCCACATGCCTGACAGATTAGACCGGGATGAATACCCCGAGCCTTCCTGTTGCCCGGCTCGACCTTTGCCCTGTTCTTTCATTCCTCTATTGTGCGCCCAAGGAAGATAATTATCTGCAAAACTGCGCGCATCCCAGATAGAGGGGGAATACGCCTGGCATCGCGGTGCGGGTCGCACTTGTCCTGTTTGTCATCTCCACAGGTATTGCGGCAGCTTTGCCATTCTATGCGGCCATCCAGTACACAGGAATCCCGCCATGGGCGGTTCGAGGGACCGAGCAACATCACTCACACCGAAGGCGTGGTAGAACGTTTATCAAACAGTAACTGACGGGTTGGTGGTATTCCACCCGGAACCCCATCGGTACATAGGTTCACTTTCGAGAAGCCGACTTTACGGGATTAATCCAAATTGGTAATACTTCGGGATGTAGCGCGTTCGCTGCGCACCGAATGCTCTTGATATCCTGCCCAAAATTCCGTAACCTTATTACGGGAATGAGACTCGAATACAGAACCGCGCTGGGGAGCCTTTATCGAGCAGACTGCCTGGAGTTCCTTGGCACTGTCGCCGATGAAAGTGTGGCCACCTTTTTCGCGGACCCGCCTTTCAACCTGAAGAAGGATTATGGTTCAAAAGGCTCGGACGATATCCCCGACGCTGATTATCTGAAATGGTGTGAGAACTGGTTAACCGAAGGGGTCAGAGCGCTGGCCCCCGGCGGAGCATTGTTTCTTTACAACCTTCCGAAATGGCTAATGCCTCTCGGCACTTTTCTTAGCTCTCTCGACGGGATGACTTTCAAGCACTGGATTGCCATCGACAAAGCACATAGCCTTCCCATCCCCAACCGCCTCTCAACTAGCCACTACGGGATGCTGTACTTTATCAAGGGTGAAAGGCCACGTGTATTCAATCGAGATGATGTAAGGATACCGGTTCAGGTGTGCAGGCATTGCGGACGAGATGTGAAGGATTACGGTGGGCACAAGAAATTTCTCAACCCCAAGGGCCTAAATCTCAGTGATGTGTGGGATGACATTCCGCCCGTGAGACACAAGCGATATAAAAGCCGCCAAGCGAACCAGCTCGCGCCTGTGATCCTCGAACGGGTCATTCTGCTCTCGACCAACCCCGGAGATTTGGTCTGCGATCCTTTCGCCGGTGCTGGCACGACTGCCTATGTCGCAGAGAAACTGGGCAGGCATTGGATTACAAGCGAATTGAACGATACTGAACCTGCGAAACTGCGACTTCTCGAAGTGGCGAACGGAACGGATCCTAGCTGGCGTTCTTCCAAGAAGCGAATCATGGAGTCCGCTTCGCACGTTTGCGAGCCGGTGGGATCTTTGTTTTCTGACTTGCAACTCTGAATGCGTTTCCGTCGGCTCCTCTTGGGATATAGTCGCGCACGTCTGAGCTTTTGAAGAGTTCGTCCTGTTCGACCTCTACGATTGCCAGCAAACCTTTAGTCAGAGAGCGGCCGAACGCGCTCCAAAAGTAAAAATAGGGTTGCAATTCTCGAATGTTGCCGACGCGGTCAGTCAAATGGACGTTGCACTTGTTCGAAGGAACGATGACCACGGCGGCGTCCACCAACCCGCCCATGAACGCAAGGCAAATCTTGTTCAGTGACCGATGCGACGAAGAGATGTTTCCCGTCTCCCATTCGATAACTGTTCGGAAGCCCTCGCTGCTGCGCAGCCAAAAATCGAAGTCCCCGACGCCCTCGTGCAAAGGATCTTGGATGGCGTCGGCAAGCGGCTCAGGATAGCGGAAAACCTGAGCCAACGTTTTGTCAGAACGAATTTTCTCAAAGTATGGCTTTAGGCTTAGCGGTTCCTCTGATTTCCAGCCTGCCGTTTCGAGAGTCTGACGAAAGAGCATCTTCAGCGCTAGCACGCCATTTCTCAATGTAAGAGGTTTGGAACCGTTCCAGATCTGAGTTTTCCCTTTTATGTCGGTGTAGGTATCACCTTTTTTGATGCTTACGATTCGGGGAATGACTAGCCCCTTCGTCGAACCGGTCGGCCAGGAAATGCCATTCACTGCATTCTCGATTGCTTCGTGAGCCTTCTCCCATTCAGCAGACTTAGAAATGCCTCCCGCATCGAACAAAATGAATGTGTTATTCAGCTTCACTGCGACCGCCTTCAAAGCTGAATAGCCCGGCAACGGACACTCCAAGCGCATCTGCCAGTTCGTCTAAGTTTTCGAAGGATGGGGAACTCTTCCCCCGCTCGATAAGGCTGAGGAAATCAACGGAGATCCCGGCCCGTTCCGCGAGCTGCTCCTGAGTGAGGCCGCGCTCACTGCGCATTAAGCGCACTCTCTGACCGAATTTCTCCCGAAGCTGGGATACTTCCTTTAGACCCCGCACGTTTTTGAGTTTGCCGCAATCACATTACGGGTACCACCGAATGTCATTACGGGTTAGATGCGAATCGATAGGCGGACAGTTCACGTAGGGACGCTTTCGACCCCCGCGTCTAGAGCGAGTTTCCAGCGGCACTTTGGGGTTTGCCACCCAACGTGCCATTGAAGCTCCGCGGATTGGTCCCGATAAACGCCGTAGGGTCAAGGAACGCGGTCGTGCCCGGAAGATCGCCTACCCGTCAGTTACTTTTGAGTAAACACAATTTGGGTATGAAGAACCTCTTCCGCGAACGGGCTGTTGGAAGTTTTCCCAGTTAAGCCCAGGTGTCAGCATAACGTCGTATTGAGTGGCAGCGTATCACCTATCCGGCACTGTTCGAAGCCGAATAGAGAGCCGGGCCTGAAGGCCAATCTATCCATCCCACGTATTTAGGGGTCTCGACCCACGTTGTGGGTACCCCGCCCCTGCTCCCTCCGAATATCTGCAGATTAAATAGAACGAAGTAAGGCTAAAAGCAAATGCAGGTCCTTCGACTCGCTGCGCTCGCTCAGGATGACAAACTTTAACTGGCGCTCAGGATGACAAACTTTAACTGGCGCTCAGGATGACAAACTTTAACTGGCGCTCAGGATGACAAACTTTAACTGGCGCTCAGGATGACAACCATTGTTGGAGAGTGGTTAGCGGAAGCGGCGCGTGGCTTTGACTACCATGGAAAAAACGCCGGATTCGTCGCGGGCAACTACCAGGGAGACGTGACGGTTGATGGCGACTTCGGCCTGGATCAACTGCTGGCCGGTAGTGTCAACGTCCGTGGCATAGGTGAGGGTGACGTTCCGGCCCAACTGTTCTTCCACGATAATGCGGGAGGTGGAGTTGCCCAGCGCGCCGATGTAGTTGGGATCCACTTTCACTGATCCGGCTCCGAAGAGCTTTTGCACGCGGCTGCTGACCGTGGCGTTGAGGGCTCCGCCGAGCAGCGCATCGGTGGTGGGACTGGCCACCGACTGCACCTGCTGTTGGGTATAAATGCGTTGCTGGCTCTCCGTGCGTCCCAGGGCGAGAAGCGCAACCACGTCGGCTTCAGGCAGCGGGGGATCGCTGTGGTAGGTAACGGCCAGCTTGTCGGGGGTTCCGCGCAGGCCGAGGGTAATGTCGTAGTCCTCCACGCGGGCGGTGGCGGTGATGTCGACCGTGGGTTCAATGCGCACCGGGTTGGTGAAGTAGATGTCGCCGCGCTGCAAGTCGTAGCGGGTTCCGGCGATAATGGCGGAGCCTTCGGTGATGGAGACCCGGCCCAGCAGCGAGGGCGAGGCCACGGTGCCGCGCAGGCGCAGGTCCACGTTGCCGGCCAGCTTGGCGTAGGCATTCTGGAAGTTCAACTGCGGCGAGGAGACCACGTGCACGTCGAGGCGGATGTGGTTGGATGGGGCGCTGGGCGGGGCGATGGCCTCGATGGCGTTAGCCTGCGCAACCAGAGCCGCGATGTCCAGTTCGGAGTTGACCGTGAAGCGGGTGATGAGAACGTCGCCGGAGAGGAGCATGTTGTTTTGCGGCCCTTGCAGGCGGAACTTGGCGTCGGCCAGGGAACTGACCCCCTGCGGATAGCGTATGCGAATATCCTTGCCGTTGACCGCGAGGTCGGCGTAGAGGCCGTGCTGGTAAGCCAGGTAACCGGTCACGCTCAGCAGGCCGCCGCCGCTCATGGCGGTGAGCGATTTTACCTCCAGCCGGTTCTGATTGAATTCCAGAGTTCCATGCAACTGGCTGAGGCCGTTGGGTATGTCTTCGAGCGATAAGGATGCGTTGTCGAAGTTGATGCTTCCCCTCAGGCCGGGATTCGAGAGAGGGCCGTGCGCCTCGATCTGGAAGGTGGTGGTTCCCTTGGCAGTGAGGTCGGCGTCGAGGGTCTCCGCCAGCTTCAGGTTGATGGAGCCGCTGGCGGCAAAGTCCAGTTGCTTTTTGTCCAGCAGCGAGAGGCTTCCCTGGACGCGCAGGTCGGTTTCTTCACCGGTGATGTGAAGGGGGTCAAGATGGATGAGGCCATTGGCGAGAGTGGCGTGGACGCCACCCTGGCTTGAAAGTTGAACGCCGGCAACGGTGGCTGCGAGCTGTTCGAGGCGGGCCTCTCCACGAAGCTGTGCGGGGTGGGCAAGAGGTCCATCAAGTGAGATTGTGCCGGCCAGTGCGGACTCGCCGGTGAGGCCCGGCACGCGGGTCATATTGATCAGCGCGCCAATATTGAAGTGGGAAAATTCGAGATTGGCCTGGGTGGCATAGTCGCCGCTGAGCTCGGTCTGGCCTTTCAGATTGAGCTCCGCCCCTTGCAGGCGGGAGGTTGCGGTATAGGCGAGGGTGCGGTTGGCGGTGTGGGCGGTAAATTCGAGAGCGCCCATTGTTTGTCCTCCCACGGCCAGCGAATTGAGCGTGGCGTGAACCTCGAGACGCGGGTCGGCGGGAGTGCCTGAGCCGAGCATGGAAAAAGTCAGCTTGCCGGCAGTCTCGAGTCTCTGGCGGCGGAGAGCCTCGATTTTGGCCAGGTCGATGCTTGCGCCGTGAGCATCCACCTGGAAGTGGTGGGAGTTGAGATCGAAGCTGCCCGTGGCGGCGATGCTGCCCGCGGCTCCGTTGAAGGTAAGCGAGGACAGCTTGATCACCTGGTTGACCATCGTTCCCTGGACGCGGGCGTGCTGCACCGGCTCACCGTAAATGCTGCCGCCGTTCATTTCCGCCCATCCTGAGCCGCCCAGGGCATGGATGGCTCCGTCAATTTGGAGCTGCGCATCGAGTGTGCCGGTCAGGGGCAGGTTCTCACCCGTCAGCGGCAGCAGATCGTCGAGGCCCACCTTGTCTGCGTGCAGGCGCAGATGGAGTTGGGAGTCCGAGTCGAATGCCGGAACGCGGCCAGGCGCCGCTATGAGGCTCCCATTCGCCGAGATTTCGGAGTTTCCGCGGCGCAGCAGGCCGCGGGAAAGGTCGATGCGCTCAGCCGCGTAACTGCCGGTGAGGTCAACCGAATCCCAGCGCACAAATCTTGGCTGAACGATTTGCGGCTTGAGGAGTTTGTCCAGTTCGGTGGGTTGGATGGGGAGTAGCTCGATGCTTAGTTGTGTTGCCCTGAGGTTGCCGACGATGCGGGGATTGACGAGCGATCCGGTCCATACTCCATGAAGAAAATCCATCTGTCCGGCCAGAGCTATGGGCAACGCGGCGGTTCCGGTCTTGCCGTAGCGTTTCAGGCCCATGTCGCGGAGCGCGGTATCGAACTCATTGAGGTTGCTGGAATGAAAATCGACGGTCAGAGCAGTTGGGCTGTTGAGCGGGTAAGCGCCCAGATGGCCGTGGGCCTGCAACTGGCTGGCAGGAGTGTGCAGCTCCAGCTTGCGCAGATCGACGGCGCCGTCGCGCTGGGTATAAGTTGCATCCACCGTGCCGGCTGCTGGAACTTCTCCCGGCAAAACCTGCGCGGGAGGCGTGAGATTGAAAGCCGCGCCGACGGCAACGTTGCGCGGAAGACCGTCGGTCCAATTGGCGGTGGCCAGGCCGTTGATGCGGGTATCCAGTCCCAGGCGCTGAAAGGGCGGCTTGCACACCATCCCCAGAAGCGTATCCATTGAAACGTCTTTGAACCGCGCCGTTACCTTGCCGGTCATGGGGATGGTGGAGTCCAGAGCGGGAGCGCGGAGAATATTTCTGTCGCCGCTTCGAACGGCAGTAACCACAGCTTCATTCGCAGTCCGTTTACCGGCGGATTGAGCTTTTGCGGCGCGCATTGTGGAGGGCAGCCAGGGCGCCAGATCAACCTCGCCCTCCAGTTGCCCGCCCTGGCGAAGGCGCGCAACCACTTGCGTGACCAGCAGCCGTTTGGAATCGGCATGAACGTGCATATCCATTTGGAATCCCGTGGCGTAAACGCCGGTTCCGATGAAACTGCCGTCGCTGATGCGTATGCTGCCGTCGGCGTGGAAGTCCAGGCCGGCGCCGGCGGAATCGAGATCGAGATGGGCAATGCCCTCCGGCGCAAAAGGATAGCCGAAGACGGGATCGAGCAGGTTCAAATCGAGCTCGCCCAGCACCCTGGCCTGCCAGCGGGGGTGGGAAAAGTCTTCGAGAGTGCCTGTGACTTCAACGGTATGCCCCTTTGCCGCGCGGGCTTTTGATGTGATCTCGAGGGAACGCAGGTAGAGTGCTTTGCGTGTCAGGTCCAGCTTAGCCTGAAAATAACCATGCACCGCCTGGGGCTTGTTGCGCTGCTCGCCCCGCGACAGGTTCAGATCGGTGGCTCCGGCCTCGATGTGGTAACTCTCCGTCCGGGCCAGCTTCGATCCCCATAATTTGGCGCGAGTGTAGCTCACCAGCAGAGAAACATCGCCGGCGTCGAAGTCGAGCGGGATATAACGATTCTGGAAGTCGAAGCCGGAAGCGCGGTTTTCGTAGTGGAGAACGCCCTGCTGAACAGAAACACGACCGGCCCGCAGGTCAAATAAAGTATCCAGCTCGGATTTGTTTTGCTTTCTTTGCTTGCGGGGCTGGGGCAGGTTGGTCGAGCCGTCCGGATAGAAAATGATGTGCAATGCGGGGTGGTCGAGTTCGAGAAAACGCAGCAGTATGCGAGGGTTCCAGAAGTACCGCAGGCTGACCCGTACGCGCAGGCTATCGATCCGTGCGAGGGGCTCTTCGCCGGGATCTTCAAGGCCGTGAATCACCAGTCCGCCTGCGTCCGCCTCCAGATGGAACGGTTGCCAGTGAAAGGAACCAATCTCGACGCGGCCGCCGGTCGCATCTTCCAGCGTGGCGATCAACTGCTGGTGAACGATACGCTCGCACGTGGCTGAAGTGAGGAAGAAATAAATGCCCAGGATGAGTGTAAGCGGCGGAATGGCCAGTAAAAATGCGAGGAAGAAAAAAACCCGCGGGCGCGCCAGCCTGCGCTTGCGAAAAGGCCCAGGAGAATGTGCGGAGGAGGGAAGCATTGGTTCGGGCTCGGTCATTGGCCTCCTTTCCCTTGAGGGCTCACTGGCGCTGAAGCGGGCGCCGGAGCACTTTCCAGGGCCGGTGCAACGGCGGGGACCACGGTCTTGATCTCCGGGGTTTCGAGAGCCGGGTCCAGTACTTCGATTTCGCCCTGCTTGCGCAGGTTGCTGAGCCAATCGTCGAAGAGGGCATTCACCTGCTGCTGGAGCAGGATCTCCTCAATGCGCGGGGCCACCTGTTCCAGCTTGGGAATCGTATCGCCCGCAGAGTATTGGGGCTGCAGCGTTTCGCGGTAATACTTCTCGATCTGCTCCGGGGAGACGCGAATGCCTGGCTGGAAGCGCAGCTCAATAAAGCGCAGGATCTGGAGGCGGTAGCGGAGATAAGACTCGACCCGCTCCTCTGTCAGGCCGTGCGCACCCAGAAATGCCTTCCATCCGGCATCCGAGGAGCAGTTCTGGCGGATGCAGATGGGAAGTTCCGTGCGAATCTCCTTCAGGCGCGCATCGACCTCCGCCTGCGGAGAATCGGCAGCCTGCGCGTCTTCCTCGCGAATCTGCTGCTGGATGAGGGAACGGCTGATGAGCTGTTCGAGAGCCCTTTGGCGCGTAAGAGCGATGCCTTCGTCAGCCGGATCAAGAACCGAGAGCTGGATCTCCTGGTCGATATCGCTGGCCAGAATGGCGTGGTTGTTGACCACGGCAACCACGCGGTCCAGGATGACCGGACTGGCAGGATGAAGATCCTGGGCGAAGGTATTCGTTGTGATTAGTACGGTGAGGCACACAGCTAGAAGGGGACGGGAGAAAATCGCAGCATTGAAAGTGCGCGGCTTGAGCCGCATGACCGAATCTGTACAGGTCGTCGCTGTACTGGTCGCCGTTTTGAAAGGGCGCGGCTTTAACCGCATTGCAAAATCCGTACCAGCCGCCGTTTTGAAAGGGCGCGGCTTTAGACGCGCCATAGGATGGCTAAATGGAATCCCGGGCTTTAGCCCCTGAGGGAATTTATTTGGAATGACCTTCATTCCCTCGGTGGCTAAAGCCACGTTCGTTTTTTGTGCTTCAGTGGCGCGTCTAAAGCCGCGCCCTTTCAAAGCCGCCAGAATCACGCGTCTAAAGCCGCGCCCTTTCAAAGCCGCCAGAATCACGCGTCTAAAGCCGCGCCCTTTCAAAGCCGCCAGAATCACGCGTCTAAAGCCGCGCCCTTTCAAAGCCATTTCGCGCGCGATCTTGGGCCGGATTGGAAGCTGGTTGTTCATCAGAAGGTCTGCCCAAGGCTGAAGAAGAAGTTGAAGTGGCTGGCCTCGCCCACATGCATCCCGGATAACGATAACGAAGGCGTTAGCGAGTAATTGTAGATGACAGGGTAAATGGGCGGGTTCAGGTTATAGCTGAAGTCGAACCGGATGGGCCCTGCCGGCGTGTGATAACGCAAACCGGCGCCCAGAGCGTGGGAGAAGTAATTGAAGTTGCACGTCCCTTGCTGGCCGGTTGAGCTCATAGGGCCAGTGGGCTCAGGGGCTGGGGTGATGCTTTTAGGGAGTATCTTGCAGGCATCGCGGTCCGGCTGGCGCGACCGCAGGGCGCTTGCCCATGCATCGGAGGCGTTGGTGAATACGTTGCCCATATCGTGGAAGAGCACCAGGCTGACCGCGTCGCCCAGCCAGGGCAAAGGAGTCGGGGGCAGGCGCAGTTCGGTGCTGTTGTCCAGCGCGCCCGCGCCGCCGATGGGGTAGCCGGTCTCAGGATCGCGCGGGCCGGCGGCATTTTGCGAAAAGCCGCGCAGCGAAGTAGGTCCGCCGGCGTAAAGCCGCTCGGGGAGGGGAAGCAGCCTTTCTGGAGCAGTGCCGAAGGCTCGTTCCTGGCCGTAGCGGGTATTGCGGGCCACCACTAGCCGGCCCCGGTCAAAGGCGTAATAGCTCGAATTCGATACGTCGATCCGGTTGAAGTCCACCTGCGCGCCGAAGGAATGATAGGAAAGGAACTCCTGGAAGCTGGTGTAGGTTCCGCGGCGGGCATCGAGGGGCGAGTCGCGGGTATCGCGAATCCAGGTGAGGGACGGTCCTCCCACGCGCACCGCCGCGGATAACGGAGCAATCTCGCTGGGCGCCACCTGCAGGCTGCTCGCCTCCACCTTCACGCGGCGGAAGTTGAATTCATAAACAAACGTATTGGCTTTGGAGATGCGCGAGCCCGGCGTATTGAAGTGCTCGGTCCAGCGTATGCCGCCTTGCAGCCTTGAAGCCACGTAGGTGGTCACATCGAGGCTGCTGGCGTAACCGGCGGAAAAACCGAGTCCGAAGTTCTTGTCGCCTTGGAAGTGCGGAATCTGGTAAAGCAAATTGATTTTCTGTTCGAGCAATCCGTAATTGCCTTGCACTGAGGCCGACTGTTCCCGGCCCAAGATATTGTTGCGGGTCAGGCTAGCCAATACTCGCGGGCTGACGCCGGTCTTGCCGTTGGGATTGCAACTGGCGCCGCTGGCGATGATGCCCTGGCAGTTGTACTGGGGCTGTCCGGTCTGGGCCTCGAAGCCTCCGCCATAGGTGAAGGTCCAGCGCCGCGCCTCCGCCACCTGTAGCAGAACGGTCTTGTAGGCTTCGTCGCCGGTGGGATTCTCGACCGCCGTATCGACTTCGCTGAAGAGTGCGAAGTCGTAGAGATTGCGCTGCGTATCGAGCAGGGCAGTCTCGTTCAGAGGGTCGCCGGCATGAAGCGTGATGGCCTTGGCAACGGTGGATGGGCGTGTGTAATACAGCCCGGTAAGCAGCACCTTGCGCACAAAAATCTGCTCGCCCTCGGTGATGTGGAAGACCACGTCCACCTTGTGCGGATCGGACGGCTCCACATGCTGGGCCACCTCTACCTGGACCTGGAGAAAGCCGCGGCTCATATAGTTGGTCGTCAGGGTGTCACGATCCCCGGCCAGATTGCGGGGCGAAAGCAACTGGCCCGGCGTGGTATTCAGCAGCGGGGTAAGTTTGCCGGCATCCACATGCTCGTTCCCATCCAGCTTCACTGTGCCCACGCGCAACTGCTCTCCCTCTTCGATGCGGTAGACCACGGCCAGCGGAGCGGTTTTCGATTGCATTCTCGCATTGCCCGCTCCCGCATTGTCCGCGGAAGCGCTCGCATCCGCCAAACCGGTCTCGGGCGTGCTGGTCTCAGGCGTGATCTTCACCTTCGAGAAGCCGTTGTTCTGATAGACGGTCTCGAGCGCGGTCAGATCGGCGTTCACCAGGGCCTGGCTGTAGGCGCCATGGCGGTCAAGCGCATCGGCGGCATGCACATTCAGGAAAGCTTTGAGCGTCGCCGAGTCAAAATAATGGTTTCCTGCAACCGAGACCTTTTCTACCCGGCGGCGCGGTCCCAGGATCACCTTGTAAACGATCACCACCTGGCCGCTGCTGGTGGTTTTCCGTTCATGATCCACTTTCACGTCGAAATAACCCAGCCGCTGGTAGTAGTCCCTTACGCGGCGATCGCCTTCGTTGAGCAGGTCGTCGTCGACCGTACCCTCCTCGAAGATGGGAATTACGCGCTTGATGCGCTCCGGTCCCATCTTGGCGCCCTCCACCAGCACCTTCACCTGGGGACCTTGAGTGGCGGAAAAACGAAAGTCGGCCTGGATGGCGCCCACGGCCACCTTCTCTGATTCCAGCTTGATCTCGGCCTCCAGCCGATCCTCTCTCCGGTAGTGCTTCAGTACTCCTGTCAGTGCCCGGTTGGGAGTATCGTGATCCACCTTTGCGCCGGTTCTCAAGTGTGCGGCGTGGCGGAATTCGTCCGTGGTCATTCCAGAATCGCCTGTAACCTGCACCGAGCCCACCCGCGCCTGCGGGCCGCTGACCACGTGAAACGCGATATCGATCAGCAGCTCTTCGGGATGCGGGGTCAGTGTTTGGGTAATCGACGGCGAGTGAAAGCCGTTCAGGGCCAGGGTGCTGCGCATCTGTTCGAGCGCAAGGCTGAGTTTAGCCTGGGTAAAGCGGGTGCCGGGATCGAGCTGGCAGGCGCGCTGAAGCTGCGTATTCACGTTGGCGCCCTTGGCTCCGTCCACGCTGACAATGCCGATAAATGTGCGTGGATTTCCGCGGAAAACCAGCGCCAGGCCGTCCTGCCGGCGTTTTCCCTCCACCTCAATGGTTTCAAACAGGCCGGTGGCATAGAGCTGACGCAGGCTTTTTTTCAGTTTTTCAGGGCTGAACGGTGTTCCCTCGGCCTGTGCCAGATGACCCGGCAACGGAGCAAGCCGGCTGACGGCAACCCCCTCGAACGAAATGCTGCGCACCGTCAGACCGCTCCACCTGGACTGGGAATCCAAGCCGGCATCTGTATGCGTTTGCGCCGCCGCAGATCCTGAAGAGCTTTGAGCGGCAGCTCTCTGGCCTGCGCTGTCCGCCGTCTGGGTCAAGCCTTTCGCTCCCGCGCCAATCCCAAAGACAAAAATGCATACCAGCAGAACGCTGCCTCTCAACCAATTACCGCGTTGCCCCGCCGGTTTTCTACCCCAGCTACGAAAATCGACCGCTGCGGGCTCCGAAATTGCCTTCAAGTCTATTCTCCAAAAAAACCCGGGGAACAATCCCCGTTGCGCATCAGGACTGCCTCAACGCGAAGATGAAAATCCGCCGGCCCCGATCCTATTTTGTCGAAGCTCCGCCAATTCGGCTGCTTACCCTTATACTAACGAGGATAATGGCTCTACGCAGCAATTTGCTGGATGCGGAGTGATACCTAAGGAGGCACATGCCCCGTTCAAGGTTCCCGTCGCAGCCTCCCCGTCCGCCTCGCGACCCCACCGGCGAGGCGAGAAAAGGGGAAACGCCAGCTCAATCCCCATTTTCTACCCCGGTGCCTTCTGAACTTGCTACCGCATCGAATCCCGTCGAGGCCGATGTGCTGGCTCTGGCGCAAAAAGGCGATCATTTTGCCTTTGCCCAGCTCTACTCTTTGCACAAAAGACGCATCTATACCTTATGTCTGCGCATGGTGGGCAATAAAGCTGAAGCCGAAGACCTGACCCAGGAAGCGTTCTTGCAGCTTTACCGCAAAATAGGCACCTTCCGCGGCGATTCAGCCTTCTCTACCTGGCTGCACCGCATGGCGATCAATGTGGTTTTGATGCATCTGCGCAAGAAAGGATTGCCGGTGAGTTCGCTGGACGAAGCCATGGAACCCGCTCTGAGCGATCGCCCTGCGCGCGGCTTCAGCGCCCCCGATCTCAACCTCGCCGGCTCCATCGACCGGATGGCCCTGGAGCGCGCCATTGCCACTCTGCCGGCCGGCTACCGGCTGGCCTTTATCCTGCACGATATCAAGGGCTATGAGCATAATGAGATCGCAGCCATGCTCGACTGCTCCCTGGGCAACAGCAAGTCGCAGTTGCACAAGGCGCGGCTGAAACTGCGCGACGCCCTGCGCGCCTATCCCCGGCAGGAGGAACGGCGATAATGGAACAAATCCCCAGCAAAATGAAGGAAGAACCCAACATAATGAGTTGCTCAGCCTTCCAGGCGCAATTGCCGGAACTGATCGGCACGGGCACGCCTCTGGTTTTCCATCCCCATATCCAAAACTGCGATGATTGCCGCGCCCTGTTGGCCGATCTGGAGAATATTGCCGAGGCCGCCCGCAAACTTCTCCCCTTCGAGGAACCGCCGGACGAATTATGGAAGCAGATCGAAGCGGCCATCAAAAAACAGAACCAATACTCCGATCCGGCCTGATCCAGCGTCTGCGCATTTAGAGCGAAACCAGAGTTGCTGTACCCTGTTGAGTGTTGCTGAAGTGTGAGTGTGAGTGTGCCGAAGCTGGGTCATTCACACTCACACTCACACTCATGGGTACATCGACTCTGTATCCGCTTTAGGAACCTCCAGGAACGCGACCGGGTGAATCCTCGTTCAGCCGCATGCCCATCCTCACCTTCCTCTGAGATTGGCCGATACATCCACCGAGCCAGTGCATCCAATCTGCAACTGACCCCTGGTCAGTGGGCAGAAGGCGAAGACGTTGAACGGATTTTGAACCCTTGGACCAGGGAAGGGAACCCATGCCTCCGCCGGACCGTAGAATCATAAGGATGCAGAGGCCACGATGAGCGAGGAAAACAGCAGGAGGACGACAATCCTGAATCTTTTTAGCAATCTGCGCCGTCTAATGAAGAAAAGTTGATAAGAGGGCACTCAATGTCGAACCAACCTACCATCCCGCCGCCTGATAAGAACGCTTCCGGGCCTGAAACCCGCGCAGTGCGCAGGATTCCCGTTCTCCCGGTACGCGAAACCGTGCTATTTCCCCATGCCGTACTCCCATTGACTGTGGGCCGCGAGAGCTCCATTCAATTGATTGAGTCGCTGGGTGAGGAGCGCACCATCATCGTGACGGCTCAACTGGACCCGCGACAGGACTCGCCCAAGCCAACCGATCTCCACATGGTGGGAACGCTGGCCACGGTCCACAAGGTTGTGCGCATGCCCAACCAAAGCCGCTTCGTCTTCACGGAAGGCGTGGAGCGCGTACGCCTACTGAACTTTGTCCAGACTGAGCCCTTCATGGTGGCCGAAGTCGAAACGCTGGAAGAGACCGAATCTGCCTCCACGCCCGGCGTTGAAGCCCTGGTGCGCAATGTGATCGCGCAGTTCCAGCAGATCGTCGCCGAGTCGCAAACACTCTCCGACGAGCTGCGGACCATCGCCGCCAACATCGACGAACCCCACCGCCTGGTGGATTTTGTGGCCTCATCGCTGCCTTTCCTCACCACCGACGACAAGCAGAAACTGCTCGAAACCTCGAGCATCGTCTTCCGCCTGGAGCTGTTGAACAGCCACCTGGCCAAGGAGATCGAGGTGCAGCAGTTGCGCACCAAGATCCAGACCGAGGTCCAGGATCAGGTGCAGCAGTCACAGCGCGACTACTACCTCCGCGAGCAGCTCAAGGCCATCCAGAAGGAGCTCGGCGAGCAGGACGACAGCCAGCGCGAGTCCGACGAGTTGCGCCAGAAAATCGACGCCGCCGGCATGCCGGAGGACGTGAAGAAGGAAGCCATGAAGGAGCTCACGCGTCTGTCGCGCATGTCTCCCATGGCCGCCGACTACTCGCTCACCCGCAACTACATCGAGTGGCTGGCCCTCTTGCCCTGGGCCAAAAGCTCCGGCTCCAAGGTCGATATAAGCAAGGCCAGGGAGATTCTGGACGAAGACCACTACGAGCTGAAAAAGGTAAAGGACCGCATTCTCGACTACCTCAGCGTGCTCGAGTTGAAGCCCGATATGAAGGGCCCGATTCTCTGTTTCGTCGGGCCCCCAGGCGTGGGCAAAACCAGCCTCGGACGCTCCATCGCCCGTGCCCTCGGTCGCAAGTTCCAGCGCGTCTCGCTGGGTGGCATGCACGACGAAGCGGAGATTCGCGGTCACCGGCGCACATACATCGGCGCCATGCCGGGCCAGATCATCCAGTGCATTCGCCGGGCGGAAACCAACGACCCGGTGATCATGCTTGACGAGATCGACAAACTGGGCCGCGACTTCCGCGGCGACCCCGCGTCGGCGCTTCTTGAGACGCTGGACCCGGAGCAGAACTCCGTCTTCCGCGACAACTATCTCGACGTGCCCTTCGATCTGTCGAAGACGCTCTTCATCTGCACGGCCAACATGCTCGACCCCATCCCGCCGCCGCTGCTCGACAGGATGGAGCTGATCTTCCTGCAAGGTTACAGCGAAGAGGAGAAGGTGCACATCGCCATCCGCTACCTGATCCCGCGCCAGATCAAGGAGAACGGCATCACGCCGGAGCAGATCGAGTTTCCCGTGGAGACGCTGCGCCACATCGTGCGCCACTACACTCGCGAAGCCGGCGTCCGCAAATTGGAGCAGGTGCTGGGCACGGTCTGCCGCAAGCAGGCTCGCCGCGTAGTCGAGGGCCACAAGGAAAAACTGGTGGTCACTCGCGAGGTGGTCAAGGAGTTTCTGGGCGGCATCCAGGTGCGTGTGGATACCGAAGTCGCGGAGCGGGTAAAGCGCCCCGGAGTAGCCGTAGGCCTCGCCTGGACGGCAGCCGGCGGCGACATTCTCTTCATCGAAGCCAACAAGATGAAGGGCAAGGGCGGCTTTACCATGACCGGCCAGATCGGCGAGGTGATGCAGGAGTCCATGCAGGCCGCGCTCACCTGGGTACGGTCCAACGCCGCCAGTCTGGGTCTCGCCGAGGACTTTACCAAGGAACTCGACCTGCACATTCACGTGCCTGCGGGAGCGATTCCCAAGGACGGTCCCTCGGCCGGCGTTACCATGGCCACGGTGCTGGTTTCGCTCCTCACCGATACGCCGGTGCGTCCGCTAACCGCGATGACCGGCGAGATCACGCTCAGCGGCAACGTGCTGCCGGTGGGCGGCATCAAGGAGAAATTCCTGGCCGCGCGCCGGGCCGGAGTTGAAACCATCATCCTGCCCGCCGAGAACCGCCAGGACGTGGAAGAAGACCTGACAGCGGAGCTGATTGGCGGCGTTCAAATCCACTACGCCAGCCGCATTGAAGACGTGCTGGCCGTGGCCCTGCCGCTGCTCA
>Ga0224555_1000548_pt1 | contig 56972 bp, 50 predicted proteins | sample 714S23034metaG_FD_180687 | JGI IMG/M metagenome (GOLD analysis project Ga0224555, IMG submission 180687) | Peat soil microbial communities from Stordalen Mire, Sweden - 717 S2 30-34 | ecosystem: Environmental > Terrestrial > Soil > Wetlands > Peat | place: Sweden: Norrbotten County, Stordalen... | reverse complement strand
TGCCAAGGGCACGGCTGGGTAGCGAAGTTCGGTTGTGATAACCGCTGAATGCATATAAGCGGGAAGCACGCTCCAAGATGAGATCTCCCTGAAGGGCCCAGAAAGACCATCTGGTTGATAGGCTGGGTGTGAAAGCGCAGTAATGCGTGAAGCTTACCAGTACTAATCGCCCGTTCGGCTTGTCCATAGAATTAACTCCGCGCAGTAAGGCGGATGCTCTTCTAACAAGCCTTGTAAGACCAATCAATTTCGTTCTGCGAGCGTGTTGCCCAAAGCAAGCACGCTCGGCAAGTATTTGGCGCCAGATTGCAGTCTGCGTTCCTACTCGGCCCGGGAGAAACCATCCGGGACAAACTAGACGTCGTGGACAGGCTGCGGGCAACCACCCGCCAAGCGCCATCAAGATCAAAGGCGTCGAGGTTCTTCGCTAACGCTCAGGATTTCGGCTCAAGGCTAACGCCTTGAAAACGCCTCAATTTGCCGGTGACTATACTGCGAGGGATCACCCGTTCCCATCTCGAACACGGAAGTTAAGCCTCGCTGGGCCGATGGTACTGCACGGGTAACTGTGTGGGAGATTAGGTGATTGCCGGCAATTAATTTGAAGACAAGAAAGCCATGCCCTTACGGCATGGCTTTTTTGCATTTCCAGATGGACGCCCGTGGGGAGAACTATTCGCCCGTTTTGATATATGATTATTTCCAATCCCAAGAAGGTGAGAAGTGATGGCACTTAAGGCGACCGACGTATTCACTCCAGGAACGTATCCTGTTCACAATTATGTAGAACGCAGCCAACAAGGCCTTGAACAGGCACTACGCGACGCATTAGACACACCAGGACAACTTGTATCTCTAGCCGGACCGTCGAAATCTGGCAAGACAGTCCTTGTGGAACGTGTGGTCTCCAGAGATCTGCTGATCCCGATTTCTGGTGCTTCTATTGAAAAGCCACAGGAATTGTGGACTAGAGTACTTGACTGGATGGATACACCAGAAACAGTGATCACGAGTCGCTCGAATGCGGCAACAGCAGGAGCGGAGATTGAAAGCAACGGTTCCATTGGCCTCCCTCTTCTGGGCAAGGCAGAGGTTGGTATTAGCGGGCATCTCGATGGGACGATTACAACAACAGCTTCTGCAGAAAGATCAAGGCGCGGACTTGAACAAGTCATTGCGGAAATCGGTAACAGCGATTTTGTTTTATTCTTAGATGATTTTCACTATATGCCGCGTGATATTCAAGCGGATGTTGCAAAGGCATTGAAGGACGGGGTGAGAAGGGGAGTAAAGACAATCACAGCGGCTGTGAGTCATCGGGGAGACGATGTGCTTCGCGCGAACCCTGAACTTAGAGGCCGGGTTAGAGCTATCGATCTACAGTATTGGAACAAAGATGAGCTCGCCGAAATTGCAAAGGTTGGATTTGGCGCTTTAAATGCGAGGGCCAGTGATGATCTAGTAAGGATATTCACCACTGAAAGCGCAGGTTCACCTCAACTTATGCAATCCCTTTGTCTGCAAACCTGTTTTGTTCTTAATTTACGTCAAGCTCATGACGGAATGTTTCCCGAGGTGATTAATCCTACAAAGCAGCACTTGGATCAAATCTTGGAACAGACGAGCGCTTCGACGGATTTTAGGTCCTTGGTAGATGTCTTGGACAATGGCCCCAGAACACGTGGAACTGAGCGCAAGACTTATAAGTTTCGAGCCGGTGGACAAGGAGACGTTTACACAGTAATACTGAAAGCGGCAGCTGCCGATCCACCAAAGCTCGCTTTCTCCTATGACGATTTGTTGGAGCGCGCTGCGAAGGTTTGTGATGGTGAATCACCTGTGGGATCGAGTGTGATTACAACTTGCTCGCAAATGGCCAAGATTGCCCTCGATAAGTTCCCCAGAGAGAGAACGATTGACTGGGATGAGAGCAAATCTGTTTTTGACCTTCCAGACCCGTATCTGATGTTCTATCTTCGCTGGTCAGGTAGGTTGCAAAACACTGAGTAGTTTGAATTAAATTGACGGAGAACAGACATGGTACTTCAGCGCGGACCTAAAGTACCATGGGCCGTTTCCCTTTCCAATATAACTTGCTACAAAATCGCCTCAAACCCCTTGCGGCGGATGACGTTGAGCAGGGCGAGGGCTTGGCTATCGGACTGCTTGTTTCCGCAGGCTTGTAATGGCGGGTTTCGGTCGCCCCTATAGGGCTTTGTTTCGATTCTGGCTGTTTCCCCGGGTTGCGAACGCCGCATTTCGCGGCGGACTTCACCCGGGGCTATTCTCCCAGCATCCCTACGGGATGCTTTCCTTTGCGCTAGGGAAAAAAGCGTGGACCAGGAGGTCCACGCTACAGCCGGCCGGGAGGCCGGCGCTACAGTCACATACATTGCGGGTCGGCGACACCGATGGGGAACTACTCAGAAAACGCAGCTTAGAGAATCGCCCCAAGCCCCTTGCGGCGGATGACGTTGAGCAGGGCGAGGGCTGGGCCTTTGGGCTGCTTGGTGCCGCGCTCCAACTGCGAGATGTAGCCGGCGCTCAGGTTGAGAGTGTGGGGAAGACGGCCTGGCTCATGTTGGCGCGCTCCCGCAGGCTGCGAATCTCTTCGCTTTGGGTTTTTTCGCGAGTTGGCCACTGCTGCGCGGTGATTGCGGGTTAGCAAGTTCGCGAGTTTGTTGCCGGTGTGACGCGATGCCGCGAAAAGGACCGCTCACGAGATTCAGGGTTGGATGAGGTTCGTTATATCTCAGGTTCCAAAGGCTGGATCTGGGGCACCCGGCACAGATTGCGCCGTCCCTACGGGACTCCGATTGAATGATGGGTTGATCCATATCCCCACCGTTGAAACGGTGGGCTAATAAACACTGCGCCTATGGCGCGGGCGACAGTATGCAGGGCGCGAGCAGCTGAATGTGAGGCGCGGGTGGCTATATACCGGGCTTGGGCGAATCTTCGCGGCAGGCGATTTACGACCGTACCCTCGCTGTGCAATCATAGTTCCGTCTTCAAATCCACATCCGGTTGGTAAAACGCATGAGCATTCGTCTGTCTGATGGAACTGAAATTCCCATCGAGATGCACAAGATCCGCATTGTGCAAAAGGTTCGATTGGCCCCGGCCCGCGAGCGGCTTCAGGCAATGGAAGCAGCGGGCTATAACACATTCCTTCTTCGTACCAGGGACATTTTTCTGGATATGCTGACTGACAGTGGCACCAATGCCATGAGCGACACCCAGCAGGCATCCATGCTGCTGGCCGATGACGCTTACGCCGGCTCGGATAGCTTTTACAAGCTGGCCGACTCGGTCAAGGAGATTCTCGGGTACGAGTATCTGCTGCCGGCTCACCAGGGGCGCGCTTGCGAGCACTTGCTGGCCAAGGCATTTATCAAGCCCGGCACCTTCATCCCGATGAACTATCACTTCACCACCACCAAGGCGCACTTCAATCTGTTGGGAGCGACCGTTCTTGAGCTTTTCGGACCGGAAGCGCTTAACACTCAGAGCACTTATCCATTCAAAGGCAATATGGACCTTGGGCGCCTGAAGGCCGCCATCGACGAGCACGGCGCCGTGAAGATTCCCTTTGTTCGCATGGAAGCAACCACCAACCTGATCGGCGGCCAGCCGTTTTCGATGGCGAACCTGCGCGAGGTGAAGGAATTGATCGCGCCGCTCGGGATTCCGCTGGTGCTGGATGCCAGCTTGATTTCGGAGAATGCCTATTTCATTCGCCAGCGCGAGCCGGGATATGCGAATAAGTCGATCAAGGAAATCATTCTGGAGATGATGAAGCTGGCGGACATCTGTTATCTCTCCGGGCGCAAGAGTTGCATGGTTCGCGGCGGATTGATCGCCACCAACCGCAAGGATTTGGACGCGGCGATACGGCCCTGGCTTCCGGTGTACGAAGGCTTCTATACCTACGGCGGAATGTCTTCCAAGGAAATCGAGGCGATGGCGGTGGGTATGCGGGAGATGACGGATCTTGAAATAGCGGGCTCCTCGGCCGACGCCATCAAATTCTTCGCCGAACGGTTGATCGAAAAAGGTGTTCCCGTGGTTACGCCTCCGGGCGGATTGGCTTGCCATCTCGACGCCATGCGCTTTGTCTCGCATATTCCGCAGAGCGAATACCCCGCGGGAGCTTTGGCCGCGGCGGCGTTCATCGCATCGGGTATTCGTGGCATGGAGCGCGGAAGCATATCCATGGACCGGGATGAGCAGGGCAACGACGTGCCATCCGATATGGAGCTTTTGCGCCTGGCGGTTCCGCGGCGTGTATTTACGATGTCTCACTTCCTGTATGCGACTGATCGACTCAAGTGGCTCTATGAACACCGCGAGATGATCGGCGGCCTTGAGTTCTTTGAGGAGCCGCCTATCCTTCGCTTCTTCGGCGGCCGCCTGAAGCCCAAGAACAATTGGGGCGCGAAGCTGGCCGCGGCATTCGAGAAGGACTTCGGTCCGGTGTGCTGATCGCCCTCATCGCACCATCCGATTTGGGCTGTACGATGCTGAAGATTCGATGATCGCCGGCATTCATCTCAAGCAACAAAGCCATGCCGCTACGGCATGGCTTTTTTGCGTTTGGTGCTTTATGATGCAGTCGAGACGTATCAAGAAGCCAGTTAACGTCGAGAGGTGCGAAAAGTGGCATGCCAAGATTATGATCGTCTAGCAGAAGAACTGAAAACTGCTCAGACGAGCTATCTTGAATCCAAAACCAACAAACTGTCTCGTCTCAGTGGTTCCAGAAAAGAACTGAGGCAACGAGACGAATTCGCGAAGCATCAAGCTGTTAAAGCGCAGAATGCATTGCTCAGCCACGTCGAGAACTGCAGTGCATGTAGAGCCAATAAAAGCTAATTACAATATTGCCTCAAGCCCCTTGCGTCGAATTACGTTGAGCAGGGCGAGGGCTGGGCCTTTGGGCTGCTTGGTGCCGCGCTCCAACTGCGAGATGTAGCCCGTGGTGAGATTGAGGTAGCGGGCGAAGGCAGCCTGGCTCATGTTGGCGCGCTCCCGCAGGTTGCGAATCTGCCTGCTACTGATGGGCTTGGCCGTGGGAAGCGGCTGAGAGCCGAGCAGGCGAACGGTGATCTTGTCGTACTCTGCCTTGTCCATCAGGCCGCTGCGAAGCTGGTCGCCAGCCATTTCGATAAGTGCCTCGGACAATTTGCTAAGTTTCTTCGCCATCTTCAATCTCCTGTAAGTTGCCAGTCTCGATTTCCATTTGAATCTTCACGGCATCGGCGGCAAGCCAGTTCTTCGCAAGTTCCCGAAGAAAGATCAATTCATCCGAGCCAATATTCTCCCGTTCGTTTTTGGCAAAGCCAAACAAGAAAACGGCCCGGTCCTTTGCCCGGTAGGCAACAAGGACGCGATAGCCGCCGGATCGGCCTGCCCCTGCCGGGCTACGCGCTGCTTGATGAGGCCGCCGCCCAGATCGGCGTCGATGAGGCCACGCTCGGCCCGTTCGATGGCCTCGCGCAAACCGTCGTCGGCGATCTTCTCCTGCCGTGCAAAACGCGCAAACCACCTCGTCTTGAAGATCTTCATGGGTCTGCCTAACACTATGAACTATAGCACATAATGCGAGTATAATGGCGTTCTTGACTGGAAAATCATGATTTCCCAGCGCATGACTCGCTCGCGTTGGCCCACGTCTACCGCTTCTGCGCGGCGAACCATGTTTCCCGGCTATTCTGGACTAAGAGCCTATGTCAGCTGACGTGCGCCAATTCGATGTGATTGTGATGGGAGCGGGAGCGGCTGGGTTGATGTGCGCGGCGGTGGCGGGCCAGCGCGGGCGGCGGGTAGCCGTGCTCGAGCACAATGGGCAGGCGGGGCGGAAGATTTTGATTTCCGGCGGCGGGCGGTGCAATTTTACGAATCTGCATTGCGGGCCGGAGAATTTTCTCTCGGAGAATCCGCATTTTGCGAAGTCGGCGCTGGCGCTTTATCAGCCGCTGCACTTTCTTGAGCTGGTCGAGCGGTACGGGATCCGGTGGCATGAGAAGACGCTGGGACAACTGTTTTGCGACGGGTCGGCGCGGGCGATTGTGGAGATGCTGCTGGCGGAGTGTGCGCGGGGAGGCGTGGAGATTGTGCTGAACGCCACATGCACCACCTGCTGTGTGGCAGGAGGCCCTGCGGGCGGGTTTCATGTAAAAACTTCGGCAGGGGAGTTTCAATCGGAGTCGCTGGTGGTGGCGACAGGCGGGCTTTCGATTCCGAAGCTGGGGGCGACGGGGCTGGGGTATGAGATCGCCGCGCAGTTCGGACTGGGGATTGTGGAGCCGAGGCCGGCGCTGGTTCCGCTGGTGCTGGGCGGCGATGAAGCTGGGTGGACAGGGTTGGCGGGAGTGGCGGCGGATGTGGTGGCTTGGGCGGATAAGACTTCCGAAAAGCATCCTTCCGGGGCTAAAGCCCACGCTGATATAGCTGGCAATATGCGGGGATTGAAAGCCCCGCCTCCCTCCGAAACCAGGGCTAAAGCCCATAGCAATATTGCAGCATCTACGGCAGTCAGGGCTAAAGCCCTGACCTACCAGTCGTACCCTTTCAAAGCACAGCAAGTTTCCGCAGCCGTGGAAGGCAGGTTGCGAACCCCGTTCCATTTCAAGGAAAAGATGCTGGTGACGCATCGCGGGTTGAGCGGGCCGGCGGTGTTGCAGGCATCATTGTACTGGCGGCCGGGGGCGGAATTGGTGGTGGATTTTGCTTCGGGATTCGAGGTATCCCACCCTAGCCACAAAGATCAACCGCAGGTTCTTCGACTCACTGCGCTCGCTCAGAATGACAATCGGGTGGGGCACCCGACACCTGGGGTTCATGGTATCCCACCCATTCGCATAGAGCGCGAATGGATGGGGCACGGAGCTGTGATTCTTAAGGCATTGAGGGAGCCGGGGGCGCGGAGGGATTTGGATGCGCTGCGGAAGGCGTTGCGCGAGGCGCTGCCGCGGCGGTTGGCGGATTATCTTGCCGAGATCGGCGGGCCGCAGGGCTGGACGAATGCGGCGTTGGAGGAGTGTGAGCGGCGGCTGCACCGGTGGGAGTTTCATCCGGCGGGGACGGAGGGGTTTGAGAAGGCTGAGGTGACGGTCGGGGGCGTGGATACGGCTGAATTACAGGCGCGGACGATGGAGGCGCGGGCTGTGCCGGGATTGTTCTTTATAGGCGAGGTGGTGGATGTGACCGGGCAACTGGGTGGGTTTAATTTCCAGTGGGCGTGGGCATCGGGAGTGGCGGCGGGGAGGGCTTGCTAGGGACTAGGGACCAGGGACTGGGGACTAGGAAAAGCCTAGGGAGCTGGCGGTGTGCCGGGTTTGGCGGGCGGGGTAAGGACGAAACCAGTGCGGACCAGGGCGTAGCCGATCTGGGGGAACTCGGCCTGTAGAAGCTGATTTTCAGGGCCGGAGAAGAGGTCCGTTTCTTTGCCGGCGATGGTGGCGACGAGGTGGTGGACGACGACGGGGTTGCCGTCAAGAGAGCCCTGCTCGTCGGCGTAAGTGGCCAACTGGATGGGAACGACGGAGCCTTCCTTTTTGGGGATGATGGCCCAGAGATCACGATTGTTGCGAGCTACGGCGAGGGCCAAGAGGGTTTCCAGTGCGCCGGGGTCGAAGTCGGGGAGGAAAACAGCAGCAGGGTGCGCGGGCAGGCTTGTGGTGGTGGAGTGGCCGTTGGCGGAGATGTCGAGGAGGATCGGGGACTGGCCTGATACCGGATCTGGAGCGGCGGAGATGTTGACGGCCGAACCGTTGACGGCGGCGCTCAACTGCACATGGCGCAGGTGGTTGGCAGGGGAGAGGCGCTCGGTTTTGGAGAGGGAGTAATCAAGGCCCTTCATATTGATGATGACCAGCGCAGTGGAGTCGTAGCCTGAGGAGCTGGCAGTGAAATTGAAGCTGGCCTTGCCGACGGATTTGCCGTGCTGCGAGACGATAAAGCTGGCAGACTGGGCGGAGGCGGCTGGGGCTGACGCGATCAGGGTGACAAGAAGCGCCGAGAGCGGAAGAAGGGCAAAAGAACGCATGAATCTCTCCATCTGTCTAGTCTAGGGGTTTAGACACGAAAAGGGAGAAATGGTTGCGGGGGAAAGACAGGGAACGGGGAACAGGGAACAGGGAACAGGGAACAGCCGCGTAGTGATGAATCGGCTTGGGTGAAGTACCCAATCTTTGTATCGAGTTATAGGCATTATCCCCCAGGTCCAAAAGTCTGGACCTGGGACACCCAAATTACGCATTGAATATTGTGGGGTCGATCTTCTGTTCCCTGTTCCCTAATCCCTGTTCCCTGCCTTTCAGCCTTTGGCGACGGCGAAGCGCTTGTTGACTTCGTGCCAGTTGATGACGTTCCACCAGGCGGCGAGGTAGTCGGGGCGGCGGTTCTGGTACTTGAGGTAGTAGGCGTGTTCCCAGATGTCATTGAGCAGGATGGGATAGAGGCCCTGGGTAAGAGGCGAGTCCTGGTTGGGCGTGGTGATGACCTTGAGCTTGCCGCCGGTGAAGACCAGCCAGCCCCAGCCGGAGCCGAACTGCTTGGCGGTGGTCTCGTTGAAGGTCTTTTTGAAGGCCTCGAAATCGCCGAAGTCGGCGGTGATCTGGGCGGCGATGGGGCCGGTGGGCGCGCCGCCGATGCCGTCGGAGCCGACTTTACCCATCAGGGGCCAGAAGATGGAATGGTTGGCGTGGCCTCCACCACTGTTGCGAACCACGGGGCGAATCTCCTCGGGGAGCTGGGCCAGGCCGCGGATGAGGTCGTCAACGGGCTTTGCGGCCAGCTCGGGGTGGTTGGCGAGCGCGGCATTCAGATTGTTGACGTAGGTCTGATGGTGCTTGTCGTGGTGGAGGTGCATGGTCTCGGCGTCGATGAACGGCTCAAGAGCCGCGTAGTCGTATGGAAGCGGGGCAAGTTCGTATGCCATGTTGGGAAATCTCCTTCTTACAGTTCGTACTTAGTGGATGCGCGGGATGGCGGGAGGGTGCGGAAAAGTTGGTGGATTCTCTTCATTTCAGGCAGGAGCGATGCGCAGCCGTGTTGGATACAATATATGCATGACTTCGACACTCACGGATACCGCTCTCGATCAACTTTCCATCAACACACTGCGGCTTCTGGCCGTTGATGCCGTACAAAAGGCGAATAGCGGCCACCCCGGCGCGCCGCTGGGCTGCGCGCCCATGGCCTATCTGCTGTTTCACAAGCTGATGAAGCACAATCCAGCTAACTCCAAATGGGCGGACCGGGATCGCTTCGTGCTGTCGAACGGGCACGCCTCGGCGCTGCTTTACGGGACGCTTTTTCTGGCCGGATACGATGTGACGCTGGAGGACCTGAAGAGCTTTCGGCAATGGGACTCGCGGACGCCAGGCCATCCGGAACGCGGGCACACGGACGGGGTGGAAGTGACGACCGGGCCTCTGGGTCAGGGGATCGCGATGGCGGTGGGCATGGCCATGGCGGAAAAGCACCTTGCCGCGGTGTACAATCGCCCCGGCTTCGAGGTAGTGGACCACCATACGTATGCCATGCTGGGCGACGGCGACCTGATGGAGGGCGTTTCGCACGAGGCTGCATCGCTGGCGGGAACGCTGGGGCTGGGCAAGCTGATTTTTCTTTATGACGACAACCTCATCTCGCTGGACGGACCAACGAGCTTGAGCTATACCGAGGACGCTCTGGAGCGCTTCAAGGCCTACCACTGGCACGTGCAACGGGTGACGGACGGGAATGATCTGGCGGCAATTGAAGCGGCGATAGCAGCGGCCAATGCGGAGACGGGCAGGCCGTCGATCATTGCGGTGCGGACGGTAATCGGCTACGGCAGCCCCAAGGCCGGGACCAACAAGGTGCATGGCGAGCCGCTGGGCGCGGAGGCTGTGGCGGCGACGAAGAAGTTTTTCAATTTTCCAGAAGACCAGAGCTTTGTGGTTCCCGATGCGGCGCTCAAGAATTGGCGCAAGGCTGTGGAGCGCGGCGCGGGTTTTGAGGCTGGGTGGAAGAAGCTGTTTGAGGGCTATCGCGCGGCCAATCCAGAGCTGGCAGCGGAGTTTGAGCGCACACAAAAAGGCGTACTCAAAGCGGGATGGGAGAAGGCGATTCCCAGCTTTCCGGTGGACAAGGCGGTGGCCACACGTAACGCGGGCGGCGTGATTTTGAATGCGATTGCCGGGCAAGTGCCGGAGCTGTTTGGCGGGGCAGCGGATTTGACCTCGTCGACAAAAACGATTTTCAAGCCGGGCGCAAACTTCCATGAGGACGCGGCCGGACGGAATGTGTTTTTCGGAGTGCGTGAGTTCGGGATGTGCGCGGCGGTGAATGGGATGGCGGCGCACGGCGGGCTGATCCCCTTTGGGTCAACCTTCTTTATTTTTTCGGATTATGCGAAGCCGGCGATACGGCTGGCGGCGCTGATGAAGGTTCATGCGCTATTTGTCTTTACGCACGATTCGATTGCGCTGGGCGAGGATGGGCCGACGCACCAGCCCGTGGAGCAACTGATGAGCTTCCGCGCGGTTCCGGGGCTGACGGACCTCAGGCCGGCGGATGCCAATGAGACAGCGGCGGCGTGGCGGCTGGCGTTGGAGCGCACGGGGCCATGCTTCTTTGCGCTGAGCCGGCAGGATTTGCCGGTGATCGACGCAACGAAGCACGATGTGTATGCCGGAGTGAGCAAGGGCGCTTATGTGTTGCAGGAGGCGGAGAAGCCGCAAGTGGTGCTGATAGGCGCGGGCTCGGAGGTTTGGCCCTGCCTGGATGCGGCGAAGCTGCTCGCCGGCGAGGGAATTCGGGCGAGGGTGGTGAGCTTTCCGAGCTGGAAAATCTTTGAGGAGCAATCGGCGGAGTACAAGGCCAGCGTTCTGCCGGCGGGCGTGCCGAAGTTGGCGGTGGAGGCTGGTTCGACGCTCGGCTGGTGGAAGTATGTTGGCTTGGACGGCGACGTGATCGGGATCGACCGGTTTGGAGCCTCGGCGCCTGGGAAGAAGATTATGGCGGAGCTGGGCTTTAGCGCGGAGAATATTGTTGCGCGGGCGAGGAAGGTTGTGAAGTAAGACAGTTAACAGCTAACAGCTAACAGCAAACAGTTGACAGCTAACAGCCTGTGGCAAAAGTCCAGTACGCCGAAAAACATCCCTCAGGGGCTAAAGCCCGTGTTTACTTGTTGTATTTGCGGCACGACTAAAGTCGTGCCCTTTCAAAACCAGACTTTTACTACAGGCTGCTAACAGTGGCCATAAGATCCGGTTCCTGTTAGCTGTATGCTGTAAGCTGTCAGCTATCACGAAAGGATCATCGTGAAACTTGTTATTGCATCCGACCATGCGGGATTTTCTCTCAAAGAGGAAGTCAGCGCCTATCTCTCCAAAGCCGGCCACGAGGTGGTGGACCTGGGAGCTTATAACGCCGACTTACCGGACGACTATCCCGACTTCGCCGAGAAGTTGGGCCTGGCGCTGAAGCGGGGCGATGCTCCGCGCGGGATTCTGATCTGCGGCTCGGGAGTTGGAGTGTGCGTGGCAGCCAACAAGATACCGGGAATTCGCGCCGGTATGTGCCACGACACTTACTCCGCGCACCAGGGCGTGGAGCACGATGACATGAACGTCTGCGTGCTGGGCGCGCGCATTATTGGTTCGGCGCTGGCTTTCGAGGTTGTGGACAGATTTATTGCCGCTAAGTTTATCGCTACGGAAGAAAGGTTTATGCGGCGATTCAAGAAGGTTCTGGCCATTGAGGCTAAGTATCAGCGCTGAGATAGCATTGCAAATCCTCATGTAATTCATGCTCTAAGTAATCGCGGAGGCGAGCCAGAGATGGCGACGATACAGATGAGCGTAAGCCCGGAGGACCTTTCCCAGGTCCCGCGGGGCAGCGAGAGGATTCCCGAAGCGGGGATTCTGGTGATCTTTGGCGCCTCCGGCGACCTGACCAGGCGCAAGCTGATGCCGGCGCTCTTCCATCTGGAGCAGGCAGGGCTGCTGCCTGAGCGGTTTGCCATAGTAGGCGTGGCGCGGCGGGAGATTGGCAACAAGTTTGCGGAAGATATGCGCGGCGGCATTGTCGAGTTCGGCGGCATCGAGGCGAGCGCTCCCAAGCTGGATGATTTTATAAGTCGCATAAGTTATTTTTCGCTGCGCTTTGACCATTCCGGAGACTATATAGGACTGAAGGCGGAGTTAGAGCGCATCGCAAACGAGAAAGGCCTCGGCGGCAGGCGGCTTTTCTATCTGGCGACAGCGCCAGAGCACTTTGCGCCGATCATCGAAAACCTTGGCGCAGAGGGAATGGCGCAGCCGGAGCAGGGCAAGGTGTCGGTGGTGATCGAAAAGCCTTTTGGCCACGACCTGGAGTCTGCGCGCGAGCTGAACCGCCAGGTCAACGCGGTCTTCCAGGAAGACCAGGTCTTCCGCATCGATCACTACCTGGGCAAAGAGACGGTGCAGAACATTCTGGTATTCCGCTTTGCCAACGGAATCTTCGAGCCAATCTGGAACCGCAATTACGTTGATCACGTGCAGATTACCGTGGCTGAAACGCTGGGCGTGGAAGGGCGCGGGCCGTTCTACGAGAAGGCAGGCGCGCTGCGCGACGTGATGCAGAATCACGTGATGGAGTTGCTCAGCCTGGTGGCGCTGGAGCCGCCATCGAGCTTTGAGGCGGAGAGCGTGCGGCGGGAGAAGCTGAAGGTGTGGCGTGCGATTCCTTCGATTCCGATTTTGAATGTGGTGCGCGGACAGTACGGGCCGGGAATGGTGGATGGAAAGCCGGTGGTGGGTTACAGGAACGAGGAGCGAGTTAGTCCGGAATCCGGCACGGAGACTTATGCCGCTGTGAAGCTGGAGGTGGAAAACTGGCGCTGGGCTGGGGTTCCGTTTTATCTGCGCGCAGGCAAGCGGATGAAGAAGCGGGCGACTGAAATCAGCATCCAGTTCAAGCAGCCGCCGCTGTTGATCTTCGACCGGCTGGCTTCGCAAGCCGCTTGCCAGGTGATCAAGCCAAACCTGCTGACGATTCGCATCCAGCCGGACGAGGGGATCTCGCTGAGATTTGGGGCGAAGGCGCCGACGACGATGGAGATGGCCGTCTGCCCGGTGAATATGGACTTCGATTACGCGGCGGCCTTCGGCAAATCGAGCGCCAACGGCTACGAGCGGCTGCTGCTGGACGCAATGCTGGGCGACCAGACGCTGTTCTCGCACCGCGACGGCGTGGAGACGACCTGGGCGCTGTATACGCCGATTCTGGAGGCGTGGGCGGCCAAGACGCCGGAGAAATTTCCTAACTACGCGGCGGGGTCGTGGGGTCCGGAGTGCGGTGACCATTTGATTGCGAGCGGTGGACATGCGTGGAGAAACGATTTGGGCAGGAGAGCGTGAGGGACTAGGGACTAGGGACTAGGGACTAGGGACTAGACGGCACCTGTGGTGCAGCCGGCCTCCCATCCCGGCTTGGGTTCGTCGATTTCCAGATGACCTACCCCCACCCCTACTTTGGACGCAAAATCCTTGTTTTCTAGAGGTTACAGACAGGGGTGCGCTGCAAAATCTTCATAACAAAGGAGTTACCTGCAAAATCGTCCAGGATAAGGAGTTACGTGACGTTTTGGTTTCTTTTGGCCGCTTATGGATGAAAAACGGCGTAAAGGCGAATTGCCGGGACTATGATTTGAAAGAAAACTTCTGAGAATCATTGTGCGCCAAAACGTAGAAATTATCTGCAAGGATCAGGGGAAAAAATGACATGGATCAAACAATACGCTGAGAAACGTTCAGCCAAAGAACCAAAATTCAAGGCTGCTTATGAAGAAGAAGCGGCCCTGCTTGGGCTCGTTCGCGCGCGTCAAATGGCAAATCTGACGCAGCAAAATCTCGCAAAAACGCTTCGTGTCTCCCAACCCTACATCGCTCAGATTGAACGGGGCAGTAAACCGATTAGTCTGTCTTTCATGGTGCGTTACGCCAACGCGGTGGGCGCAACCATTCAAATTACACCCCAACAAGATAACACAGTCCCTGCATAGCCGCACCAAGGCGGTGAAGCGCAGCACGAGGCCGGGGCCATCCGCCCGCTCATCGCGAAGACCGCGATGAACGGGGCACAGCTTTTCAAAGCTCAAGGTGATTCTTCGTGGCTGATGAGCGGGCCACCTGCCTAACCCAAGCGATTAGTGTGGCAGCGCGAAGGCCCCCATAGACCCAACATTCCCCTGGTGCTGTTTAGTAACGCACTGGCCAAGGCCACAGCAAACAGCAAAAAATAGAAGTAGCAGCACCTTTCCCGAATGATTCTTACGAAGATGCCATCGGGACACCCGGCATGAGCACCGTCCCTACGGGACTCCGGATGATTTGTTGGTTGCGCCAACCCCACCCCACGCTGAAGCGCGGGGCTAATAACCATTGCGCCTACGGCGCAGGATTATTCTGTTATGACGATGCAGACAGTGGTTCGCCTTCCAATGGTGGACTACGCCATTCTTCCCGTGCCTTTGTCCATGGCTTCGTTGGCGAGTTGGTCGGCGTGCTTGTTTCCGCCGCGGAGGGTGTGGCGAATTTCGAAGCTGGCGATGCGGCGGGAGAGCTTTCTTGCTTCTTCAAAGAGCGGGCGGAGGATGGGGCTGGCTACCTTGTACTTGCCCTGCATCTGCTTGACCATCAGCTCGGAGTCGGAGATGACGCGGAGGCGCTGGACGTTGTGTTCGACGGCCCACTTGAGCACGCCAAGAAGGCCGGCGTACTCGGCGTAGTTGTTGGTGCGGATGCCGAGGAACTGGCTCAGTTCGGCTACGACGCGGCCTTGGGCGTCTTCGATGACGGCGCCGTAGCCGGAGGGGCCGGGATTGCCTCGGGAGCCGCCGTCGCAGTGGGCGGTGAAGAGTTCGCTGGAGGCTTCGGTGGGGGGATCGGGAAAGAGGTTTTGATTCATTGCCTATTAGTTTACCGGGTGGGGCGGGGTGTTTTTAACAAGGGCAGCAAGTTAGCCCCCGCTGCGCGGGGATAGCGGGTTAGCAAGTTGGCGGGTTGCCGCCAGATCGGAATTCGTGGTTTCCCACCCATTTCATCACCCCAACGACTAAGACCAGTCGTTGGGGACCCCGAATCGCAAAGTGCGCGAAATGGATGGGGCACGGGGCCTGGTCTGATTGAGATTCTTGGTTTCCCACCCTAGCCAGAATTACGACCCGCAGGTCCTTCGACTCCGCTGCGCTCCGCTCAGGATGACAGAAAAGATGGGGCACGGGGCTTACCATTGCGGTCCAGGTTCGTCTATCGAAATGCGGAGACTCCCCAATCCTCGGAGCAGGTTCGATGGCAACGGATGCGGCGATCTACCCCACTTGTTTGGTTCAGAGGCCAGCGGGTTTGGCCTGGCCGGTAGCCTGGAGGGTACAATCCTCCTCAGGCATGGAATCGACCAAGGGAAAGAACGCAGAGAAGAGCGCCGAGGAGCGGCGGCAGGCTCGCGAGCCGGAGATGGAGCTGATCCGCGAGGCGCAGGCGGGGTCGCGGGCGGCCTTTGACTCTCTGATTAGGCAGTATGAGCAGCAGGTTCTGCGGCTGGCGCTGCACCTGACGGGAAGCGAGCACGACGCCGAGGACATTTACCAGGAGGCGTTTTTGAAGGCCTACCGGTATTTGGGCAATTTCAGATTTGAATGCTCGTTTTATACGTGGATTTACCGGATTGTTACGAATCTTTGCCTGGATCAGATGCGGCGGCGCAAGACGAGGCGCGAGGACCGCGCGGTGATTGTGGATCACTCGGGTGGCGAAATTGACCTGCTGGCCTCGGTTTCGGATGACCGGTCGTTCTCCAATCCGGCGAAGGAGCTGGACCGCAAGTTGCTGGGAGAGCGGATTCAAGGCGCGCTGGAGACACTGACGCCGCGCGAGCGGATGGTTTTTGAACTGAAGCACTACCAGGGGCTCCGGTTGCGCGTGATCGGAGAGATGCTGAGCACCACGGAAGAGACCGCCAAGAATACGCTCTTCAGGGCGACAAAGAAGCTGAGAACACAGTTGGCGGGATTGCGATAAGGATTTGCGTGGGGACTCTGAGTGGGTCGTTGTTACAGACGGAGATTCCCTCAGGGGCTAAAGCCCGATTCCATTTATTGGGCTAATGTACGGGCATAAGCCCGTACCCTTCACGTAAGCTCATGAAATTTGATAGGCGGTAAGACAAGCGCCATTGGCATTTTCCCTCAGGGGGAGCCGGATCGTCAGGCGCTGATTGCATTTTTTTTTGGGGGCTGGAAGGACGCAATGATGAAATGCAAAGTTGCACAGGAACGGATTGTGGCGGCGGCGTACGGGGAGTTGGCCGGCGAACAGGCGCAGGAACTGGAGCGGCACTTGGCGGAGTGCGCGGAGTGCGGCAAGGAGCAGGAGCAACTGCTGTCGCTGAAGGAGCTGGCCGAGGCGAATCCGGTGCTGGAGCCGGACGCCAATCTGGTGGCGCGCTCGCGGTTGAAATTAGATGCGGCGCTGGACGCACTGCCGGCGCAGCGCTGGCATGAACGGCTGGGCCAGCGGATCAGGAACAATTTTGCTCTCTTGCAGGCTGCTCCTGTGGCGGCTTGTCTGCTTCTGATGGTTGGCGTGGGAGCGGGCTTGCTGGGCGGCTCAGAGCTTGCCGCGCATCGTGCTGGTCATGCATTGTCGACCCAGGCAGCGGCGACCCAGGCGACGACGGCCCAGGCAACGGCAGCCCAGGCACCGCGGGCACAGGCTCAGCCTGACACGAGTGCCGGAACTGTCGCGCCGACGGAGATTGCCAACGTCTCCAGCATTATGAGAGAGCCAAACAGCCATCGGGTGGAGGTGCGGTACAACCAAGTGGTGCCGCAACGGATTGAAGGCTCACTGGACGATCCGGCGATACGGCAGTTGCTGATGCTGGCCAGCGAGAATGCGACATCGACGGGTGTGCGGAACGACTCGGTGGGACTGATGGCGGCCGAGTGCAAGGCCGGGCATGGATGCCAGAAGGCGGCGGGCATTCGCGATGCGCTGATGGTGGCGCTGCGCTACGACAAGAACGCGGACGTGCGCGCGAAGGCGCTACAGGGGCTGGAGCCTTACGTGGCCGAGGATGTGCGTGTGCGGGATGCGGTTCTGGAGTCGCTGATGAATGACGGCGACCCGCAGATTCGCACCGCCGCCATCAACATTCTGGTTCCGGTGGAAGGCGATACGAGCGTGCGGCAGGTGCTGCACTCGGTTGTGAATACGGACCGGAATCCGTATATCCGAAACGTGTCGCGAGAAGTATTGAGCCGCGAGCCGGAGATTCAGTAAAAGCATTACCTTCCGGCGACCGCATCGTCAGAAAAGAGTGCGGGGCTGGATGGGTTTCGTGGTATTCCAGGTTTCAAAATCGAGACCTGGGGCACCCGCCCGCTCATCGCGATAGTGCCGCGATGAACGGGGCACAGCTTCTCATGGCTCATCGTGATTCTTCGTGGCTGATGGCGGGGCACCCGCCTCCTAATGAACGAAATGGTTGGATGAAGCGGTTTGTAAACAAAGACAGCAAGTTAGCCACCGCTTCGCGGTGACGAGCGAGTTAGCAAGTTAGCAGCAGCTCATTCCAGGTGTAACTCGACGCGGCGAGTCTAACTGCTCAGGATGACATAGGATGGGGCACGGAGCATTTGCAGGGCACCCGGCAGGAGATGGAGAGATGAAAGATTTTTTGAGGCCGTACCGGAGTTTTGGAATGGGGCTGTTGCTGGGAGCGTGGGCCGTGATGACGCCGCCGGGAGCAGCCGCTCAGGCGCGGGGAATTGCCGGGCTTCTTCAAGAGCCCAGCAAGCTGCTGCACTCCAGTTCGCAGGGCTACCTGGGCGTGGACCTGGCGGACGTTGACCAGGAAAAGGCGCAGGAGTTCAAGCTGAAGGAGGTTCGCGGGGCGGTCATCACGCTGATCGATCACGACGCTCCGGCGGGGAAGATCGGGCTGAAGGTCAACGACGTGGTTCTCGAACTGAACGGGCAGACCGTGGAGGGCGCGGAGCAGTTGCGGCGGATGCTGCGGGAGATTCCGGCGGGTCGCAAGGTCAGCCTGGAAATCAGCCGCGAGGGCAACTTGCAGACGCTGGCCGTAGAGCTGGCCAATCGCAAGGTTATGGAGCACGACGTGTGGAACAGGATCGGCACAGGCGGCGATCTGTTTGCGGCGGGGCCGGGGATGGCGATGATGGGCGAGGGCGACTCGCCGCAGCCGGGGGGCTTTCATATGCCGTTCTTCGGCAGCAGCCTGAACGTGGGCGCGCTGGTGGAACCGCTGACATCGCAGATGGCCGAGTACCTGGGCGTACGCGGCGGGCTGATGGTGAGGCAGGTAGCGCACAAGAGCGAGGCCGACGCGGCGGGACTGAAGGCTTTTGACGTGATTCTCAAGGTTGGGCCGGAGGCCATCACAACACTGGCGGAGTGGGAACACGCGCTACATTCCAACCAGGGCAAGCCGGTGCAGGTGACGGTGCTGCGCGACAGGAAGCAGCAGACGCTGACGTTGCAAGTGGATTCAAAGCGCCACGGCTTGCTGGAGTTTGAGGAGATTTTTCCGGCGGGCGATGAAATGGCAGTGGTGGAGATTGACAGTAGTCTGTAACGCAAGAAGCCACTGGCAGCTCGACGTTGTCAGTTGGTGTTTATCAGCAGCCAATAGTGGAATCCATCGACGATGGCCATCAGTGCGGCCTGATTCAAATCGCTGCTGACTCCCGCAGTGGTCCATGGTTCGTGGCCTTCTGCGCGGAAGCTGACGGTGACGCGGACGTGAGCGGCTGTGTCCTGGGCGGTAACGTCAAGGGCTGTGACGCTGAAGGTGCCCAGATGCATTTGCGCGATTGCCGGATGCCATTTTTCCAATTCGTGGCGCATGGCTTTGGTGAGCGCATCGACCGGGCCGGCGCCCTCGGCGCGGGTTGTTGTTACGGTGGAGTCGTCGATGGACAACAGCATGGAGGCCTGCACGTAGCGGGATCCGATGAGGTCGGATTCGTCGATCACTCTCCAGCTTTTCACGGCGAAGCGATCACGCAAAGTATTGAGAATCCTCATGCAGGCCAGCTTGAAGGAAACTTCACTGACCGTGAAGCCGCCGCCTTCCATCATGAACTGGTTATTGTCGATGAAAGCCTGCGCCTGCGCGGAATCGAGAGGAACACCGAGCGATTGCGAGAGCAGGATGATGTTGGCGCGTCCCGATTGCGCGTTGACGCCGATGGAAGGGATGGCGCCGACGCGGGCGGGATCGCACCAGAGGTAAGCGCCGGGATTCTTGCGCTCGCTGCTGCCATGCATGCCGGCCCAGGTGCCAAATGCGCCGGGACCGACGATGGGAGCGCCGTGCGGCGGCTCCAGCGTGAAGGCCGCGTAGGCCGAATGAGCCAGAGCCGTTAGTCCGGTGAGCGAATCCGGAGAAACAAATTCAGCTTCGCCGCGGAGTTGCATGCTGGCGATGACGGTGGTCAGGTTCACGTTGCCGCAGCGTTCGCCGGTTCCGAGAAGAGTGCCCTGGATTTGAGCCGCGCCGGCAAGGATGGCGGCGCGGGAGTTGGCAACGCCGAGACCGCGATCGGTGTGTCCGTGAAAGCCAAAGCCGACACCGGGATAACGCTGCGTGAGATCGCTGATCACAGAGGAGACTTCTTCGGGGCTTGCGCCGCCAGTGGTGTCGCAGACCACGATGCGGCTGACCTGCTGGCGGACGCACTGCTCGACCATCTGATGGAAGTAGTCGTGGCTCTGCTGGCGGAAATCGGCGTCGCAAGGATTGGCCCATTCGCGGCGGCCGCAACAGGCGTCCATGGCGTGCTCCAGATCCACGATCACTTCCAGACCGCTGTCTTGCAGGCAGGCAACGGTTTCGTAGGCCATGAGGAGATTTTCTTCCGGCGTGGTTTCCAGCGACATCTGCACATCGAGCAGGCGGGATTTGGCGACCAGGACAGCCACGGGAACACGCTGTTTGTGGCTGATGATGAATTGCACGTCGGGCCATTCACGGACCTTGGCGCCGCTGCCGCGGGTTCTTCCGAACAAGGCCAGCTTCATGGCTCCGGTATCAAGAGAGTCAAGCGCGGCAGTCAGATCGGTGACAAACTGGTTGGCGCCGGCAAAACCGATCTCGGCATAGTGAATGCCAAAGGCTGCCATGTGATGCAGCAGGCTGACGGCGTTGGGCACGGAGATGTCGATGTTCGGCTGCTGCAGGCCATCGCGCAGGCTGGTGTCGAAGATTTCGACTTTTCTGGCTTCCTTCATTTGTCCTTGCACCCGTTTGCCGGAATATTCGGTGAACATTCCAGAATACATGACGGAGATTGCAGGGATTTCAGGGCTTGCAGCGTGAAATTACGGCATTTGCAGTAGAAAGTGACTGCAATCTTCCTGTCGAAGCGCAACCTGGCAGAATAATGTAATATAGTACGTATATACGCAATGCGCTACGAATGAGATGAACAAAAGAAAAAGCATGACTACCGAAGATATCAGGAACAGGCAGTGGACTGAATCGGAGATCGAAGCGGTGCGCAAGGCGAGCGAGGCGCAGGCCGCGGGGCGCGATTTGCCCGAAGAGGAATACGAAGATATTCCGCGGCTGACGGAGGAGCAGCTTGCGAGCATGGTCCGGCTCCGGGACGTGAGGCGGAAAGTGCCGGTGAGCGTCCGTCTCGATCCGCAGGTACTCGATTGGCTGCGTTCCAAAGGCGAAGGGCACCTGACCCGCATCAACGATATCTTGACCAACCTGATGGAGGCGGAACGGCGGATTGGGGCGGGGAGATAGGGGAATTCCAAATTCAGAGGCGGGACTTGGGCACACGTTATTTCCTCCCATAGGGAGGGGCGAAAATAGCCCAGGGTGAAACCCTGGGAAAGCGTTCAAGCTGGAATGCACCGCCCTGTAAGAGCGGTATGATACCTGCATATGGTCTCGTTTGGAGGCAGTTTTCTATGTCGCACACGTACTGTTCCTCGCTGTTCCATTGTGTTTTCTCCACCAAGGAGCGCCAAAGAACCATCGCGCGGGAGATCCAGGAGCGGCTGTGGGCATACATGGGAGGGATTGCGCGGGAAAACGAGATGAAGGCCCTCGCGGTGGGTGGGACGGACGACCATGCCCATATTCTGCTCTCACTGCCGTCGTCTCTAACAATTGCCGACGCGATGCGGAAGATCAAAGGCGGATCTTCGCGATGGTTGCACGAGAATTGCGGGTTGAGTGGTTTTGAATGGCAGTTGGGTTACGGGGCGTTCACCATTGGATGTTCTCAGGTGGATGCCACGGTGGCGTACATCGCCGGTCAGCAGGAGCATCATCGAAAGCGCGATTATCAGGCGGAGTTTTTGGCCATTTTGAAGCAGCATGGGATTGAATACGACCCGCGGTATGTGTGGGGCTGATTCACGCCGGCCCTACTGGACGGCGGGGACGTGGGTGCATGGTTTCCCCGGGTTTCACCCGGGGCTATTTTCATGTTCTCCCTCCGGGAGAACTGCGGGCGCGCGATCCAACCTTTCCAAGATGCACGAAGGATTGAGCATCCAGCACCTGGTTTCGGTCTGGTAACGTTGAAGACTGTGAGGCGGAGTGTGATTCAATAAACTAGATGGCGATTGCGCGGAAAAAGACGGTGCGGGGGCTGTGGATCAGGGCGACGCGGAAGGCGCGCGAACTGAGGATGGTGGCGAGCGCGCTGCTGCACACGGGGCACCCGGTGCTGGTGCAGATTGTGCCGGCGCGGTTTTGCAATTTGAGTTGCGGCTACTGCAACGAATACGACAAGGTGAGCGAGCCCGTGGCGCTGGACGAGATGATCCGGCGGATTGACCACCTGGGACGGCTGGGGACGGCGATGATCGGCATCAGCGGCGGAGAGCCGCTGACGCATCCGGAGTTGGACGAGATTATCCGGAGAATCCGGCGGACCGGGGCGATTGCCGGAATGATTACCAACGGCTACCTGCTCAGTGTTGACAGGATTGAGCGGCTGAACCGGGCCGGGCTGGATCACATGCAGATTTCGATTGATAACCTGACGCCGGACGACGTCTCGATGAAGAGCCTCAAGGTGCTGGACAAGAAGCTGGTGATGCTGTCGGAGCACGCCACGTTTCACGTGAACATCAATTCGGTGGTGGGCGGGGGCTTCAAGAATCCCAACGACGCGCTGGTGATTGGACGGCGAGCGCTGGAACTGGGGTTTGAATCGACGATTGGGATTATCCACGACGGGGACGGTCAACTGAAGCCGCTGAAAGGGGACGAGGCCAAGGTCTACTTCGAGATGACGCACCGGCGGAAGACTAATTATTCTCGATTTGATTTGTTTCAGGAGGCGATTGTGCAAGGGCTGCCGAATGATTGGCGGTGCCGTGCGGGGTCGCGGTACTTGTACATCTGCGAGGACGGGCTGGTGCATTATTGCAGCCAGCAGAGAGGGTATCCGGGCGTGCCGCTGGCTGGCTACACCACGGCGGATGTGAAGCGGGAGTTTTTGACGGCGAAAAGCTGCGCGCCTAATTGCACGATTGGATGCGTACACCGGATCAGCTACATCGACCATTGGCGGGCGCCGCAGACACGGATGGTTTCGCCGGGGGTGGTTGGGGCGGAGAAGCTGGTGAAAATACAGGGAACAGGGAACAGGGAACAGGGAATAGGGAACAGGGAACAGGGAACAGGGAACAGGGAATAGGGAATAGGGAATAGGGCGCGATGCTCAGAGAGAAACGGCGCATCCCTAAGCGGGATGCGCCGTTTCTTGCTTTAGAGCGTTGCGGACGTCAGTTGCTGGCGGGCTTTTTTGCCGGGGACGCGGCGGTTTTTTTCACGGGCGTTTTGGCGGGGGCGGGTTTGGCGGAGGCGGTGTCGGCGAGGGCCTGATCGATGAGCTGGTAGAGCATGCTGCGGTCGACGACCTCGACGAAGGGCGCGCCTTTGGAGTTGGCGGTGACGACCCAGATGGTGGGGGTGTGCTCGATGCCGACGCGCTGGCCGAGAGCGTAGTCGGCCTTGACCAGCTCGGCGAGCTTGCCTTGCGGGTCGATGGCAAAGGGCAGGGAGAGGCCGTGGCCGGCGGCAAACTTCTGAGTGAACTGGAGCAGAACCTCTGGGCTTACGATGGAAGCCTGGTTGGCAAAGACCTGGTCGCGATACTCGTCGCCCACGGCCTTGCTATGGGTGTCGAACCAGCGGGCGTTGACGGCGGCGTTGAAGCTCCAGGCATGCATGGGCAGCGGGAAGTCGTGGCGCACCAGGGGAATTTTGTATTTGGCCGCGGCCTCCCTAAGCAAAGGGTTGGCGCGTCCGCAGTCGGGGCACTCCATGTCTTCAAATTCGACCAGGGCCACGCGGGCTCCTGCGGGCGGCTTGAGGGCGGCGGGGTCGTGCACATGAGTTGTGGGCGGCGCGCCAAACTGGGCGTGGGCGCCGGCGGCGGTGAGCAGAGCGGCGATAAGACTGAACATCCCGAGAGCGGGAAAACGACGGGCAAATGCGAAAAGACGAGTCATAGTGATTGGACGGCTCCCTATTGGTTATTGTAACGGGAAAGATCCGGGAAAGTTGCAGGGTTATTGGCGGTCGCGGCGGCGTGCGGCGATCCATTGACGCCATTTGTAGTCGGCGAAGAGCGAGGCGGCGATGATAAGAACAGCAAGAATGCATAGGATGATTTTCATGGCCTCTTCAGAATCGCATGATTTGGCGTGCGGCGTGAAGCGCTGAATATACTGAGAGGGGCGGGGAGATCAGCCCCTGGAGGCCGCTTGTGAGCAACAGACAGAGTCAACGCGCAGTGGAACTTTTTTCACGGAACTACAATTGTGCCCAGTCGGTTTATGCCGCTTGCGCATGCGGAGACGGCCTGAGTGAGGCACAGCGGCTGGCGCTGGCCGCGCCCTTCGGCGGCGGAATTGCGCGGCAGGGAGAGATTTGCGGAGCACTCACCGGCGCGTTGCTGGTTCTTGGAGAGGCTGAGGGAAAAGCCATGGCTGCCGATCCTGTCGCCGGCAGGGACGCGATCTACGAGCGGGCGCGAGAACTGACGGAGGCCTTCCGCGCGGCTCACGGGGCGATCCTGTGCCGCGAATTGACCGGCTGCGCTCTCGACACCGAAGCGGGCCAGCGCTCCTTCAAAGAGCGCGGGTTGCATCGGAATCTTTGCACCAAGCTGGTTGCGTTTGCTGCCGAGCAGGTGATGACGATGATCGCTGATTCTGCGCTCCTGATGAACAAGGCCGGATAAGGTGGTTTGTAAATAAGAACAGCAAGTTAGCTACCGCTTCGCGGTAATAGCGAGTTAGCAAGTTAGCGGCTCATCGCTGACATGACTTGAATCGTTGAGTTGAGTTACTTCCGAATAAGAGATCAGATTTGACTTCTAGCTTTCCCACCCTTTCGCCAGAAAAAATGGCGAAAGGATGGGGCACGGGGCAATGAGATTGCTTTCCCATAGGCGAGCTTCGTTCCGCCCCTCCGGGGCAATAGATTCCACTTTGAACTCAATCCCAGGGTTTCACCCTGGGCTATTCTCGTATCCTCCCTACGGGAGGAGGTGTCGCTACCCTACGGGAGGAGGTGTCGCTACCCTACGGGAGGAGGTGGCACTATTTCTGCGCCGTCAGCACCGGCTTTTGCGGCGGATTGACGTGGGCGTTGAGGTAGTCGGTGAGGTCGTCGATGTCCTGTTTGGAGCCGGCCATGGGCGGCATGTAGCGGCGGTAGGGCGAGTCGGGCTTGTAGTCGTGGAGCATGGTGATGAAGCTCGAGATGTTGGCGCGGTCGCGACCGGCGAGGAGCTTTGCGAGCGGCCGATAGCCGTTGAGCGTGTGGCAGGAGCCGCACTCGCCGCGGAAGATGGCTTCGCCGCGGGAGTAACTTGACGCGAAATCGCCCAGTTCACAATTGTGGTAGGCCATATAGCCTTCATTAGTGAGGAACTCTGGGTCGCCGTTGGGGTAATTCCTGGCTCTCGCAGCATAGCAGTTATTCCAGACCCACATCGTATTCGCCAGATAGCCTTCCTGATTGATGCGGCTGACGTAGGGGACGCGGACGCCGTTGGAGTACATCCAGTTGCCGATGACGTAGGGCTTGCGCAGCATCTCGCGGGCGTACTCGCCGGCGCCGGTGGCGATAAGCGCCAGCAGCAGTATGGCCATGGCATGGGAGAGATTGAAGTCGATGGGATTGCGGTAGGCGAGGAAGTAAGCGACGCCGACGATGGTGGCCGAGGTGACGATGATGAGCAGGGCGATGCGGGTGATGATGGAAAAAGTTCCGGAGCCGATGGTGTCAATGCCCAGAGAGAGCAATGCCTGCTGTGATGCGGGAACCATCCAGAGGTACCAGATGAGGAGGAAGGGCGTGGCGACAAAGGAGGGCACCAGCCACTTGACGCTCCACTGCACCATGGTGGTTTTAAGCTCGGGGTGCTTGCTGCCGTCAATGCGGCTGGCGGTGATGAGCGCCCAGATGCCGGCAAGGGCGCAGCAAACGCAGGCGCGCAGGAAGAGGCTGGGCCAGTAAGTGGGATTGAAAAAGGCGTACCAGAATTTGCTGGCCTCGTGGCCGGTTCCGGCGACGCGAAGCCAGGTGTCGCCCGGCGTGAGCATGAAGGTGAGAATGCCGTTGATGATGACCAGTGTGCAAACCGATGCGACGGCATAGACCCAGCCCACGGCAAGATGCAGCTTGGGGTCGATCTTGTCCCAGGTGTTGTAGTAGACGATGATGGTGGTGAGTTCGACGAGGAAAAAGACCCACTCCATGGCCCAGCCGAAGACGAAGTTATGAATCAGCGTACTGGTGGCCTCGGGATGCGTGAGTCCGATGGCGAACCAGATGCCGACGCCGCTGATGGTGCCGAAGACGGCGGTGAGGATCAGAAAAAATTTGGAGTAGCCGGCCAACTGCGCGAGCCATTCGGTGCGGAGTTGGCCTTCCGGCATCCGCAAGGCCTTGCGCTCGGCCATGGGAAGATAGAGGCCGCCGCCCACGGCAAACTGCGAGATCATGACGTGGAAGATGGCGATGATGCCGATCACCCAGCCCGAGCCGAGGATAGGAATGTCCCAAAACGGATAATTCATCGGTTTAGCTCCTAGCTTCCCAGGTCTCAAAATCGAGACCTGGGGCACCCGTCAGTATTTACAAAAAAAGCAGCAAGTTAGCCCCCGCTTCGCGGGGATTGCGAGTTAGCAAGTTAGCGGATCGTCCAATAGCCGATGACGGTGGTGGCCAGCAGGGCAAAAATCGCCAGCAGGCCGAAGTAGTGCGCGGCGCGGGCACGCTGTCCGGATTCCTTGCTGATGTCATAGAAGGGAATCAGAAGCCAGAGCACAATGCCGAGCGTGAAGAGCAGAATGCCGGCAATCTCACCGAACGCGGCATACTTGCCGGAGAAAACGAAGCCGAGCAGCTTGAGCATTTCGAAGGGACTCATGAAGTACCACTCGGGATGAATGCCCATGGGCGCGGGCGCGAGCGGGTCAAAGGGCTTGCCGAGCGACCAGGGAAAAACGGACGCCAGCAGCGCCAGAATGTTCAGCGCGATGAGCCACATGGCCAGGTCCTTGCGCATGAAGTTGGGGAAAAATGGCATGGACTTGCGCTGGCTGGCGGGTTTGACTTCTTCGTTGGGCGGCAGGGCGTTGCCGTGTCGCTGGACTAACCAGAGATGGAAGCCGAGCAGGGGCAGAAAAATAGCCGGCAGCACAACAACGTGCAGGGCAAAGAAACGCTGGACGGTAAATTCACTCACATCGGGACCGCCGCGCAGCATGTTGGCCAGGCCCTCGCCAACGAATGGAATTGCCGCGGGAATTTGCAGGCCGACCTTGGTGGCGAAGTAACTCAACTCGTCCATGGGCAGCAGGTAGCCGGAGAAGCCGAAGACCGAAGCGATGCCCAGCAGCAACATTCCGCTGAGCCAGCCAAACTCGCGCGGCTTGCGGTAGGCCCTCATGAAATAGACGGAGAACATGTGCACCAGGATGGAGAAGATCATCAGGCTGGCGGACCAGGCGTGCGCCGAACGGATGAGCCAGCCGAAGTGCATCACGAAGGTGATCTGGCGGACCGATTCGTAAGCTTCAGCGCCGGGGCGGTAGTAAACCAGCAAGAGCACGCCGGTGAAGCACTGGACCAGAAATAGGAAGAGCGAGATGCCGCCCCAGTAGTACCAGAAAGTCTGGGAGTGAACCGGGACGGTTTTGTGGCGCGCAAAGGCGGCTAACTCGCTGAGGCCCAGCCGCTCATCGACCCAATTGTAGATTGCTTTTGAAGTCATGGTTCTACTCTTTCCGTGATTTCAGGGGAATCGCTCCATTCCCTCAGGGGCTAAAGCCCGCGTTAATTTTGCCGCATTTGCGGCACGACTAAAGTCGTGCCCTGACGCTTCTTGCTACTCCGTTTGCATTATTCCGCAAGCAGTAAAGTCGTGCCCTGACGCTTCTTGCTACTCCGTTTGCATTTTTCCGCAAGCAGTAAAGTCGTGCCCTTTCAAAACCAGGTTATGAAACAGTTTCTGGAAGAGCGGCAAAGGCCCGTGCCTGAAGGCGCGCGCAAATTCGCTTTCTTTCATGGGGCTGAAGCCCCATGCTCCCTCCGGAATCATCGATTGACATCCCTCCGGAATCATCGATTGACATCCCTCCGGAATCATCGATTGACATCCCTCCGGAATGATCGATTGACAACTGTTGAATTAGCGGCAGAGCCATCCTCCATCGACGACCAGAATGTGGCCGTTCACATAGTTGCCTGCGTCCGAGGCAAGAAAGACTGCTGCACCGGCGAGATCCGAAGGCAGGCCCCAGCGTCCCATGGGAATCCTGGCAAGGATGGCGGCGGAGCGCGCGGGGTCAGCTCGCAACGCAGTGGTATTGTCGGTGGCCATATAGCCGGGAGCGATGGCGTTGACGTTGATGCCCTTGTCGCCCCACTCATTGGCCAGCGCCTTGGTGAGTTGCGCAACCGCGCCCTTGGCCGCGGCATAACCGGGAACATTAATGCCGCCCTGGAAGGAGAGCAAAGAGGCGGTGTTGATAATTTTTCCGTGGCCTTGCGCCAGCATCAGCCTGCCAGCGTACTGGCTGAGGAACCACACGGAGTTGAGGTTGGTATTAATGACGGTGTTCCAGAACTCTTCAGAGTGCTCGGCGGCGGGAGCGCGGCGGATGGTGCCGGCGTTGTTGACGAGAATGTCGATGGAGCCGAAGGCCTTGACGGTGTCATCGACAAGCATATGGGCGATTTTCTGGTCGCAGACATCGCCCGAGCGGCAGATGAACTTGACGCCGGTCTTCTTGACTTCGTCTATGGTCTCGTCCAACACCGGGCCGTAGCTATGCAGAGTGACATTTGCTCCCGCCTGCGCAAACGCAATCGCCATTCCGGCTCCGAGACCTTGTCCGGACCCGGTAACCAGCGCGTTTTTGCCTTTGAGGCTGAAGAGATCGAGAACTGCCACGATATTGCTCCTTTTTTTGAGAGAACTAAGCCGTTCTGTTTTGTGAAAAGCCTACCAGCCTGGGTAAAAGTTCGAATTGCTGAAAAACATCCCTCAGGGGCTAAAGCCCGTCGTTTCTTATCAACCAATCGCGGCACGACTAAAGTCGTGCCCTTTCAAAACTTTGTGGATCGCCAAGTTCGTAATGCGGCCACTGATTCTTGCATAAAGAATATCCTTGCGCCGTCCCTACGGGACTCCGTAACGAACTTATTGAATCCCTTTTCCCCACGCTGAAGCGCGGGGCTAACCAACTCTGCGCCTCCGGCGCGTTTGCGCGGACATTCTTTCTGCAGTTCTCAATAAAGTCGTGCCCTTTCAAAACTTAACTTCCACCACAGGCTGTTAACCCCGCGAAACCTCCACGCCGGCCTCGTTGACGGCAACTTTGAAAAGCTTGAGCGGCTTGGGCGGCGGGCCGCTGACGTTGGCGCCGGTGTAGGCGTTGTAGACGCCGCCGTGGCATGCGCAGTGGATGCGGTCGGCCTGCGATTCATACTGCACCGTGCAGCCGAGGTGCGTGCAGACGGCGGTCATGGCCACCCAGGTGTCGTCCAGATGGTGAATGAGCATGGCCGGCGAGGGGCCGAACTTGAACATCAGCACCGAGCCGGCGGGAAGCTTTTGCGCGTCCTTGAGCGTAACCTCAGTGACCGCCGTGGCTTCCATGGCCATCTCCGCGGGCGAAGCCAGGTAGCGGTAGATGGGATAGGCCAGGGCCGCAGTATACGCGAGGCCGGCCACACCGGCTGCGGCCAGAAATGCGCGGCGGGTATTCTTGTCGCCGGGTTCTTCGACGATGTTTGCGGGGAGATTCATCTCTTGGCTCATAGCAGTCTCTTCGCGTGCAGTTATGCCGCGCCCTCCATCATTTTTTTGGATCGCGCCACTACGGAGACGAGCCAGCCGATCACGCCCAGTCCGGCTACAAAGAGGATCAGGAACAGGCCCACGACCCACCAGTTGGTTTCGACGGCGCGATCCCAAACGTTGTATCCGGAGGCCAACAGGGTGAGATCGCGCACGGCGTCGCGATAGACGACCAGGGAGAGTTCAATCAGCACGGCCAGATGAACAACCGCGATGCCTGTCCAGCGCGCGGTGAGTTTGCCGAATCCGGCGACGGCGGCGAGCAGCACGGCAACCACCACCAGGGCCAGCCAGCCATAGCCGGCAAAACCGAAGTACTTGTAGAATTCATAGCCAGCCGGAGGCGCCGCCAGCAGTGATTTGACTACAGCCGGCTGCGCGATAGCGGCCCATAGTCCTGCTGCCAGATAGAGGATGCCGAAGACCGCGGCCACCTTGCCGCCGAGGCCGGCGATAAAGCGCTTCTCCTCCGCAGTGAAGGAGGAGCGGCCGGAGAGATAAATGAGCCACAATCCGCCGATGAACAGTCCGCCGGCCATCATCATCAGCCAGCGCGGCGTGAGGGTGGGATCGCCGGAGGGCAGATAGGCTCCCATGGCGGAGGCGGAGTACATTTTGCGCCAGACTTCGGGACGCAGCATCAGGGTCATGTTCGTGGAGAGCAGGCGTGCGATGCATCCCGCGAGCAGCCACGCGCTGAGGCCGACCCACCAGGCCGATTTGGCCGCCTCAAGGCGCGCGGTGAAGCGATAGAGCAGCCAGTAGACAAGCATGAGAAGGCCGATGATGGCGATCCAGTAGACGCCGATGAGCACGCTGCTGGTGTAAAGCGCGCGGCCATAGAGCACCTGGGAAAATAGGAGCGGCGGCACGGCAAGATTGATGACAAAGGTCATGACTACCGTGAGCCGGCGGGCCAAGGCGCGCGCGGTGACCAGGGAGGCCGGCGAGCTGCGGAAGAGACTGAGCAGAACCGCCAGCAGCAGCCCGCCCAAGAGCATTTCCACGGCGACAAAATGCAGGGCCAGCGTGACGATATGCAGCAGCTTCAACAGCCATATCGGCGCAGGCAGAGGAATCGGATCGACAGCGGGAAAAGATTGCATAGTGCCTTTTGAGCCCTCACTCAAGCCGCTATTCAGACTAACATGGTCCAAATTGGTGTATGTGATGGCAGTCACAGCAGGGAAAAAGCGCACTTAAACCGCCGATGCACACTACGCAATGATCTTAAACCTGCGCTGAGGAAGATCAAAATCGGAGGTTAGAAATATTTATTCTTCTTTTTGGAGAGATTCCATTTCCGATTTAGTTGGGGCGTAGAGTCTCCTAAAATTGAGCACTCTCATAGAGGGATGTGCTGAATTTAGCGTGGCTTACACCGACGCCGTTTGTAAATGCCCACACTGAAGTCACGAGGAATATAGCCGATAGGAGCAGTAAGGGCACAAACAGAACTTCCATAACTGATTGGTTGTGGCGGCTGCCTGCACAAGCCACGCGATTGCCAAACCGGCTACGAATTGATTGATGGATGCAAGCGGTTGGAGTGGTTCGCCTAACAAAGAGGCAAAGGAGAAAACGATGAAACGACTTTTGGTTGGCGCGATGGCGCTGGCGCTGGGGGCAGTTCCGGTGATGGCGCAAAGCCTGGAAGATCTGAACATTCAGATCCACGGCTATGCGACGCAAGGATTTCTTTACACCACGCAGAACAACATTCTCACCACCAGTTCGAGCGATGGCAGTCCGGCGTGGACCGAAGCGGTGGTGAACATCACTTCGCAACCCAATCCAAAGCTGCGCGTGGGCGTGCAGGCGCGCTACTTCATGCTGGGCAACTTGGGCAACGAAATCACGCTGGATTGGGCCAACGCCGATTACAAGGTCAACGATAAGTTCGGTGTGCGCTTCGGCAAGGTGAAAACGCCTTCCTTTCTGTTCAATGAAGTTGAGGACATCGATCCGTCGTATATGTGGTCTCTGCTGCCGCAGGGCGTCTACCCGCTCACCAGCCGCAACTCCAATCTTGCGCACTATGGCGGAGTGGCTTACGGCACTCTCAAGCTCGGCTCGAATCTGGGCAAACTCGAATATCGCGGGTGGGGTGGGGAGCGCGCGATCAGCTCCAGCGACGGCTACCTCGTGAACCAGCGGGAAGAAGGAATCACCTTCCCCAATGGATTGAACGGCACAATGTATGGCGGGGCTCTCCGTTGGAGAACGCCCCTGGCCGGCCTCATGATCGGCGCATCCGACGTCAAGGACAACGTGCTTAACTCGGCGATTACCTATGCAAATCCCATTGCCGTGCCCGGCATGGGGACTTTTGCGGGACCGTTCAGCGGAACCAATACAGTGCAACCGTTCAACATTCCCAACTACTTTGCCCGTTATGAAAAGAACAAGGTGATGGTCGCCGGCGAGTGGGCAAGGCTGCCATATAGCGTTGCGCTCGACATCGTGGTTCCGCCCCTGGTGGCTTATGGGGTTCCTTACGTCCAGACGAAGTTCCGTGTCGACCAGAAATCATGGTATGGAATGGCCAGCTACAAGGTGACGGACAAGTTTACGGCCGGCGTTTATCAGAGCCAGTCCTTCAACGTGCAGGCAGCGCTGGGGCCGGGGCGGTACTCAAAGGACTGGGCGATCTCCGGCCGCTACGACTTCAATTCATTCCTCTACGCAAAAGTGGAGCAGCACTTGATTGACGGCACGGAAATTGGCTACGACTTTACGTCCAACAACGTGACGCCGGGCGCGGCCAGTCCCGCAATGTACCCCAACACCAAACTCACCATCCTCAAAATTGGCGTGAGCTTCTAACACGGACGAAAAGGAGAAATTGAAATGAAAAATCTACGGTTTGTAATATTGCTCCTGGTCGTCGCGTCGATCTTTGCTATTCACGCACAAGCTCAGGTCATTGTGATCGCCAACCCCGGGGTGAAGGCGACCGAAATCAGCAAGAACGATCTACGCGATGTGTTCACCGGGAACGCAACCTCGCTGCCCGACGGCAGCCGGGTGGTGCCGATTCTGCTGAAGGCGGGCACGGTGCATGAGGAGTTCTTGCAGGTCTACATCGGCAAGAACGACACCGCCTACCGGGCGGGCTGGCGCAGCCTGGTGTTTTCAGGACAGGCATCCATGCCCAAGAGCCTGGATACGGACGCGGCGGTAGTGGAGTTCGCCGCGCATAACGCCGGCGCTATCGGCTACATCGGCAAGGCTTCGCCGCATGAAGGCGTCAAGGTGCTTGCGGTCAAGTGACGGCGTGACGGAACAGAGCCGGAATCGGGTTTTGGGAGCTGGACGAAGGCTCTCATCCCTTAACGCTCGGCCCTGAACTGCCGATGAATTGAAAAGCAACCACGAAGTTTGATGGATGGCCAGGAGCCGGGAACGGAAGGAGAAAAGCAAATGAATCGCTGGATTGTTGGTATTTTCGCAATGGTGCTGGGAACGCTGCCTATGGCGGCGCAGAGTATTGAGGATCTGAACATTCAGATCCATGGTTACGCTACGCAAGGCTTTGTTTATTCCACGCAGAACAACTGGAACTCGATGACTTCGAGCAACGGCAGTCCGGCGTGGACCGAGGCGGTGGTCAATGTGACGACGCAACCGGAACCAAAGCTGCGCGTGGGCGTGCAGGCGCGCTATTTTCTGTTGGGCAATTACGGAAACGCCATTGCTCTGGACTGGGCTGACGCGGACTATAAGGTCAATGAGAAATTCGGTGTGCGCTTCGGCAAGGTTAAGACGCCGGAGGGAATGTTCAACATGATCCAAGACATCGATCCAGCCTATATCTGGTCGATTCTGCCCCAGGGCATCTACGAGGTGGCAACCAGAACCTCGATTCTTTCTCATTACGGAGGGGTCGTCTACGGCACGCTCCGTCTTCCGTCGAAAGCAGGTTCGATGGACTACCGGGTTTGGGACGGCGAGCGCATTATCGCTTCAAACGATCCGCTTCTCCTGCCCTTCGCGGCCAATGGAATTCTCTTTCCGAGCGGCCAAAGCGGCAATATGTATGGCGGAACGCTGCAATGGCATACGCCGGTACAAGGTTTGATGCTTGGAGTCTCGGAATCGCAAAACCACCAGGGTGGGACGGCCACTCTCGGACCCTTCACCGGAAACGGGACTGTCAAACCCTTTCAGATTCCCTTCTACTATGGACAGTATGAGCGCAGTAAGTTTACGGCGATCGGCGAATATATGCGCCTTCCTCCGAACTACACCTTCACGTTCACCAACGGTCCTACAATCCCTGTCGTGCTGGATATCCGGAATTGGTATCTGATGTCCACTTACAAGCTCACCGAGAAGCTCACGGGAGGCGTCTATTACGCAAGCAGCTTCAATCTACAGGCGCCGCTCGGCCCCGCCCGCTACCAGAAGGACTGGACCCTTTCAGCCCGCTACGACGTGTCCCAGTACATCTATTTGAAAGCTGAGCAGCATTTTGTGGATGGAATGCAGATTGGCTTCTCCCCCGTAGGTAATAGCACGCTGAATCCACAGAGCAAACTCACCATTCTCAAGGTTGGCGTGAGCTTCTAACGCGGACGAAAGGAGAACATCGAAATGAAAAAGTTACGGTTTGTAATACTGCTCCTGGCCGCCGCGTCGATCTTTGCTATCCACGCACAGGCCCAGGTCATTGTGATCGCCAACCCCGGGGTGAAGGCGACCGAAATCAGCAAGAACGATTTGCGCGATGTGTTCACCGGCGCGGCGACGGCGCTGCCGGGCGGAGGCAACGTGGTGCCGATTCTACTCAAGGCCGGCACGGTGCACGAGGAGTTTTTGCAGGCTTACATCGGCAAGAACGACACGGCGTACCGGGCGGGCTGGCGCAGCCTGGTGTTTTCCGGCCAGGCCTCCATGCCGAAGAGCCTGGAGACGGACGCGGCGGTGGTGGAGTTTGTGGCGCATAACCAAGGCGCCATTGGGTACATCGGCAAGGCGACCCCGCATGAAGGCGTGAAAGTGCTGACAGTCAAGTAAGTTGATCAAAGTCAGAAGTTAGGCGGCAATCGGATCCTGGAAACCGGAGCGGCATCGCTCTCCAGGCTCCGGTTGCCGTTGATTTTAGGAACTCGAATTGAATGGATGGATTTTCAACCATTCCTAAGGAACCTCTGATTAGTCCCATTTCTAGCGGAAACTTCCCTCAGGGGCTAAAGCCCAACATTCATTTTGTAGCTCTTGCGGCACGACTAAAGAGGCTGCGGAAAAAGTCGGAGTTTCGGGCGAAATCGGCAAAAAACATCCCTCAGGGGCTAAAGCCCTGCTTTGTTATGAATCATTTACGGCACGACTGAAGTCGTGCCCTTTCAAAACAATGTGTTTTTCCGCAGCCTCTAAAGTCGTGCCCTTTCAAAACCAAACTTAATTTGAGGTTCCTTGATAAGCAGGGTTCCGGATCCTGGCGATTACGGTCGCTTGAAGCTTGCTTCCCGCAAATTTATGGCTTTGGCCTTCAAGTCCCGCGCAATGTTGCCGATAACAAAAATGAGTGACACCGAAGAAGTCCTGGGACCATCTGATCTCGCGTTCGCTGAAGCAGCGATGCAATCGCGCGGCTTGTCAGGGATCGGTTGATTTTTCGCATACACCGGGGAAGTCACTCTCGGTAATTCAGCGAAGGAGAGACGCAATGAGGCTAGCAGTTCGCGAACTTATGGCCGGAGCAATGCTCACGGCTCTTACACTTTCGATCGGCCTGCACGCGCAGGAGTTCAAGGTCGGATCGAAGACGGTGCAGGTGCATGGCTTTGGGACCCAGGGCTTCGTCCACACCAACGACAACAACTGGCTGACCATGAACACCAGCAATATCGGTAGCGGAGCCTTTACCGACATGGGTCTGAACATGGGAATGCAGATTACTCCCAAGCTGCACATCGGCGGGCAATTTTACGACCGCAAGCTTGGCAAGCTGGGGGATTGGGAGCCTCTGATGGACTGGGCGATGATGGACTATCGCGTCAAGCCCTGGCTAGGATTTCGTGTCGGCAAGGTGAAGACCGTTCTGGGCCTCTTTACCGATACCCAAGACATGGACTTCGCCAACACCTTCGCGTTGATGCCGCAGAGTGTCTACCCCATTGATCTGCGTGACGCGTCGATTGCGCACGAGGGCGGCGACGTCTACGGAAAAGAAAAGCTGCCGAACAAACTCGGCTCAATCGCCTATACAGCGTACGGCGGACGCCGCGCCGACAACATGCACAGCGGCTATCCCTATCTTCTCACGGGCATAGCCGGGATCACCCTGACTAGCTACGGCGGTCCGGTCTTCGGCGGCGATTTCCGCTGGAACACTCCGGTGCGCGGCCTTACCGTGGGCATGTCGCGCTTGAACGAGATGATCACCGGGAAAGGAAGTTACAACGGCCAGCTTGGGATTCCTGCCCAGCCCAACTATCAAGAAAACTCGCAACACGATTGGACCAACCAGTACTACGGCAAGTACGTCAAGGACAAACTTCATCTGGAGTCGGAGTATCGCCGCTATTATCGCGATCAGACTATCTTCAGCGGCATCACATGGGTTGTAACCGATGTTCGCGGCTGGTATATGGGCGGAGGATACACGGTCGACAAGTGGCTTGAACTCGGATCGTACTACTCGCACTATCGCATCATTCCGTCCGGCGGCCCTGGGATTTCCGATTCTTATCCCGATGCGCAAAGGCACGATTTCGACAAGGTCGTGACGGCAAAGTTCACCGTCAACAAGTACACCTACCTTAAGGTTGAGGGGCACTTCATGGACGGCAACGCCACAGCACTCTATCCTGCGGGCTTTTACGCCAATGTTAATCCGAACGGCTTTGCCGACAACACCAACGCACTTGTAGTCCGGGCAGGCTTCAGCTTCTAACGCGGACGAAGGGAGAACATCGAAATGAAAAAGTTACGGTTTGTAATACTGCTCCTGGCCGCCGCGTCGATCTTTGCTGTCCACGCACAGGCTCAGGTCATTGTGATCGCCAACCCCGGGGTGAAGGCGACCGATATCAGCAAGAACGATTTGCGCGATGTATTCACCGGCGCTGCGACGGCTTTGCCGGGCGGAGGCAACGTGGTGCCCATTCTGCTCAAAGCCGGGACGGTGCATGAGGAGTTTTTGCAGGCCTACATCGGCAAGAACGACACGGCATACCGCGCGGGCTGGCGCAGCCTGGTGTTTTCCGGGCAGGCCAGTATGCCCAAGAGCCTGGATACCGATACGGCGGTGGTGGAGTTTGTGGCGCATAACGCAGGCGCCATCGGCTACATCGGGAAGTCAACCGCCCACGAGGGCGTCAAGGTGCTGGCGGTAAGGTAAGTCATTCAGAGGATACCTGGGGACCATAACAAAGGCGCTAATCCGCTCAAGTTCGGCCTCAGGTATCCGATGAAATAGAGTAAGCGGCAAAACAATTCCCGCATTTGGGCGAAGAAGTCCTGGCGGAAGGTGTGCACAATGTTTGGACAGATGAAGATCAAGACGAGAATTTTAGGCATCCTGGCTGTGTTAGCCATGGGCTATCTGGCGCTGTTGGCAATGGTACAGCTATCCTCTTCCGCCACGCATAGCCGGATGTCGCAGATATCCACCTCGCTGTTTCCCTCCGCGCTGAAGATGCAGGAGGCGGAGGCAGCCTTCGAGCGGATGAAGAAGCACTACGGGGACGCGGTGGTGCTTCAGGATGTCAAATCACTCAAAGGCGCGGAAGCGGATGCCGATGCTACGGCGACGGCTCTCGATGCGGTGAAGGCGTCGCTGGCTTCTTCGCCGGAGCTGAGCAAGCAGGCCGATGACCTGCTGGCCCAGTTCTCCTCGATACGTTCTCGCGATCACGAAACCTATACGGCGATTTTGGCGGCCACGGGCGGACCCAGCGATGACATGATGGCAGCGGTGGGCGCGCTGGGCAAGGACAACAAGACGCTGACCGACGCCATGGGAGTATTTGACAAGGCCGTCTCCGCGAACATTCAAACTCAATTTGATTCGGTGGACGCATGGTCTGTGCGCAGCCGGGTCACGGGATTCATCATGCTGATTTTCGCGGTGCTCAGTTGCGCCGCAGCCTGGTGGGTGATTCAGTCCAAGGTGGTACTCCCGCTGCACTTGCTGGCGGTACGGCTGCAAGACATCGCTGAGGGGGAAGGCGATCTGACGCGCCGCATCGAAGTGAATGGGAAAGATGAGATTGACGAGGTGGGCATCTGGTTTAACGTTTTCATTGGCCGGATGGAAGATATTGTTCGTCGCGTGGCCGAGCACGCAAGCACTCTGGGCGCAGCCGCGTTGGAACTGGCTCATACAGCCAGCGAGACCGCCGCGCAGGCCGCTCAGCAGCAGGATCAGGCGAGCCGCATCAGCACAACCATGAACGAGATGTCGTCAGCAATTCAAGAGATCAGCCAAACTACGCAGAACGCCGCTGTGGATGCTCGCAAGGCAGAAGAGACCGCGCACACCGGCGGACAGACGGTTCAGACCACGGTACAGACCATAGGGGATCTGCTGACATCAAACCAGCAGACTTCATCACGGATCGAGGAACTGGGCCGGTCCAGCGTCGCCATCGGGAAGATCATCAATGTGATTAACGATATTGCCGGCCAGACTAACCTGCTGGCGCTGAACGCCGCGATTGAGGCGGCGCGTGCCGGCGAGCATGGGCGCGGCTTTGCAGTAGTGGCAGGCGAGGTGCGGCGTCTGGCGGAGCGGACCAGTGAAGCCACCAAGGAAATTGATCAGACGGTGCGGGGAATTCAGCAGGGCACGACGGAGGCCGTCGAGGCGATGCGCTCCAGCATGAGCCATGTGCAAAGCGGCGTGGATTCGGCGCGCTCGGCGGGCGAGGCGCTCACCAGCATCATTCATGGCTCGGAATCGGTGCAGAAGATGGTGACGCAGATCGCGGCCGCGGCTACGGAGCAATCGTATTCTACACAATCAGTGAGCGCCAACGTGGCCGAGATCGCTACGATCATCGGGCAGACGGCGACCAGTTCGCAGCAATCGGTGGAGGCTTGCCAGCAACTGTCCATGCTGGCCAACGAACTATCCGGATTGGTGGGCGCGTTCAAGGTTGGGTAAGACAGGCGCGAAAAGGCTTGCAAATCCGGGCCTTGCAAAACAGGGCCCGGAGTGTTTCAATTAGATTATTGAAACAGGGGTGCTCCACGAAGTGGGGCTGAGAAATACCCTAGAACCCGATCCGGATAATACCGGCGTGGGAAGCTTTCGTAGCCGAACGGCCTACTTCCTCGATACGCAGCGTGAGTTCTCTTGTTTCAAGGAATTTGAAACAAGGGGAGTTTATGTTCAGAGCTGCTGGCGCCGATCCGGCCGATATTTCATTTCAATCGCATAGGCTCGATACTTCAGGCTTGATCATTGGTCATGCGGCTGCTTTTCGTCGAGCCCGCGCGCGTCGCGTGACCGGGGCGACAGGATTGCTGCTTTGCTGCCTGGCAGCGCCACTGGGCGACCTCGCGCAAAACCCCGCGGCCACCCCTGCCGGCACATCTTCACCGCAACCCGCGTCCAAGCCCGCCGCTGGCCCACAACAAATTCCGCGCGTGACGACCACTGTGGTGGTGCATGGCGAAACGCCGGGCGAGTATCTTCCCGAGGTTGTCACGGTGGGAAATCTGGATGGCATTCCACTGGTCGAGACGCCACAGTCGGTCACCGTGATCACGCGCGATATGCTCAGCGACCAAGGCGCGCTCCTGCTCTCGGACGTGGTGGGGAACGACGCCTCGGTGGGCGACGATTACGTGCCGGTGGGCTATTACGGCGTCTACGAGATTCGCGGCTTTGCGATTGACCTGGCCACGGGCTTGCAGATCAACGGCATGACCATCGCTGGCGAGCAAGATGTGCCGCTGGAAAACAAAGAGCGCGTCGAGATTCTCAAGGGCATTGCCGGCGTGGAGAGCGGCGTGGCCTCCGCGGGCGGGTTGATTGACTACGTGACCAAGCGGCCGGCGATGGTCAAGGCCGTCGATCTGGCCACCGATCAACGAGGAAGCAGCTTTGGCGCGGTTGATCTTGGGCGGCTGTTTGGCAGTCGCAAGCAGGTGGGCGCGCGCGTGAATCTGGCCGGCGAAAAAATTCAGAGCTATATGAACGACACCAACGGCTGGCGCGCGATGGGCGCAGGCGCGGCGGACTGGAAGTTCAGCCCGAAGGCGATTCTGAAGGGCGACTTCGAGTACCAGCATAAGGTGGAGCGCGACGGCAGCGGTTACCAATTGCTGGGCGGAGAGACGGTGCCGAACATCAATCAGATTTACCGATCGACGATGCTGGGCGACCAACCCTGGGGCCCGCCCGACACCTACGACACCTTCAATACCGGCGCGCGGCTGGACTACAATCTGACGCACAACTGGGTAGCATTTGCCGCGGCGAGTTACAGCCACTCGCTGATCCAAGATAATGTGATTTACGCGTATGGTACACCATTCGATGCGAATGGTAACGTTGCATGTCCCGGCGCTCCCTATGCGCCCGCTTACTTCTTCTGTCCCGCGGTTCCGAGCATCAATTACAGCGGCGGCGACTATGGCATCTACGACTATCGCAACCCCGGAGAACTGCGAATCGACGCGCAAGCCGAGGCGCTGGTTATTGGCCACATCAAGACAGGAGCCATCACGCAAGACCTGACTGGTGGCGGGACGCTCTTTCTGCGCAGCGTGCAGCAGCCGGGATTCTATACGTACGCAAATCCATCGACCACTACAATTACCGACGGCTCAGTCTACGACTACGTCGGTTCCGAAAACATCTACGATCCCATCACAGCTGTTCCTATCGAGTCGCCTCTGCAAACCGCAGGCCCGCGCCGGCTATGGGAAGACAGCCATCAATCATCCGCCGTGGTGCAGGACCGGATTCATCTGCCGGGACATATTCAGTTGCTCATCAGCGGACGCGAAGATTCACTGCACGATCATAATTACTCGCTGGCAGCCACTACTCCCTGCACGGCCACCAATCCCAATCTACCGGGACCGGCGACTGATCCGTGCCCGACTACCTACGACTTGTTGGGCAATCCAGTCTACTCCGTTCCAACTTTGCCCAACCTCACCAATCGATCCATCTGGCTGCCGCAGTTCGCGGTCACCTTCAACCCGGTGAAGAACCTTACACTCTACAGCAACTACGGCGTAATGCTCTCGCTGGGTCCGCAAGCGCCGTGGTGGGTGGATGATGCAAGCCAGTTTCTGGCGCCCTTCTTTACGCGCCAGGCTGAGGTTGGCGCAAAGTATGAGCCGGGCCAGCGCATTTTGCTGACGACTGCGCTCTTTCATATGCGCGCGCCGTTCTTCTATCCCAAAATACTCACGGGCCCCGACAGCTTTTGCCCTACCGGGAATTCAGGCGATCAATGTTTTGAATCCGATGGACGCGAGACGCACGATGGCATCGAGTTGAATGCGCAGGGCAAAGCTACGAACTGGCTGCGACTGACGGCCTCGGCGACGGCAATGCGCGCGATTTCGGATGATTCCAGCACACCATCTTACAACAACAAACAAATAATCAACGTGCCGCACCTGCACACCACTGCCTCTGCCGATCTCACGCTGCGGCACCTGCGCGGGTTACATCTAATGCCAGGCTGGAGTTACACCGGCCGCAAGGCAGCCACGCGCGACGATACAGTTAATGTGCCGGGCTATAACATCTTCAACCTGGGCGCGCGCTATACACTCGGCGGCGAGCAGGGTCGCATAACTCTCCGCCTTTACGCTAACAACATCGCCGACAAACATTACTGGAGCGACACCGGCGCCAGTTATGGCGATTCATTCATCTGGCTAGGCGCGCCGACTACGGTGCGGTTCTCAGTGCATTACACATTCTAGGTTTGCGGATAAGTACAAGGAAAGCATCAGCGATGAACACAACGGCAAAAACGCATGGATTGGACGGCAGGCTGGTGGAACCTGACTGGCCGCTGCTCACTCTGGGCGAGGTACGCGCGCTGCTCTCTCTGTTTCCCGGCTGCGGCGAGCCTATCGAGATTCTGTCGGTGAGCCCGCGGCCGTTTTCAGCGGCAAGTGTTGTGGCGACAAAGAACGGGCGAGTGTTCATCAAGCGCCACCACAAATCAGTGCGCGACCGGGATGGATTGCTCGAGGAGCATCGCTTCATGCAGCATCTTCTGGAGCATGGAGCGCGAGTGCCGCGCGTTTATGCGACTTCATCGGGCGAGACGGCGATTGAAAGCGGCGAATGGACCTTCGAGGCGCATGAAGTTCCTACGGGCGCCGACATATACGAAGACGCGCTCTCGTGGACGCCGTTTCGCTCGACGGCCCATGCGCGCTCGGTGGGAGAGGCGCTGGCGCGGCTGCATCAGGCCTCGCAGGGATTCGACGCGCCGCGGCGCAAGGCGCAACCACTGGTGGCGGGATTCACGATCTTTGCGGATGAGAATCCAAGCGTGGCAATGGAACGCTACTTGGCGGCGCGGCCTGCGCTGGCCGAGGATGCGGTTACGCGCGAAGGATGCAGCGAGGCGCTCGAATTGCTGGCGCCGATTCATGCGCAACTGCGTCCGTTTCTTTCTACGCTGAAACCATTGTGGACCCACAACGATTTGCACGCGTCGAACCTTTTATGGAGCGATGCAAGCGTCGATGCACGGGCTGTGGCAGTGATCGACTTCGGGCTTGCCGACCGCACCAACGCCGTGCATGATCTGGCGCAGGCAATCGAGCGCAACATTGTGGAGTGGCTTGATCTGATGGAAGATTCCGCGCGCGGAGAGGTGCGCGTGCACATCGACCATCTGGAGGCGCTGCTGGAAGGCTATGAGCATGTGCGGTCGCTTTCTGAAGATGAGGCCGCGGCTCTGGCGCCGATGACGGCACTTTGTCACGCGGAGTTTGCGCTGACAGAAGCAGATTATTTTCTGGGCGTGCTGCATTCGAAGGAGAAGGCGCGGATTGCTTCGATGGATTACCTGGTGGGTCATGCTCGCTGGTTCCGCGGCGATGGAGGCCAGAGGCTGCTGGATGCAATTGGGCGTTGGGCAGCGAAACGAGAGCGGCAAGCAGCACTGCTCGCAGGAGCCGAAGATTGATGCATTGGACGATCATAGCGAATTACCTTGCTGCAAACTGGATGGAGGATGCAGGCGTCCTCACCACGATTGTGGGCATCTGGCTCACTACGCGCCGCAACCTTCTCTGCTGGCCGGTCGTGTTAATTTCAGACGTGCTTTATTTGATTGTTTTTTATCGTGTTCGTTTGTATTCCGATGCACTGCTACAGATATTCTTTCTTGGCTTTACGCTGTATGGCTGGTGGTATTGGTTGCGCGGCGTGCGCGAAGAGGGCGAAGTGCGCGTGGTTCGGCTGTCCATGCCCAGCCTGTTGGCGGGATTGGCGGCCGGCGCGGCGGGAAGCGTGCTGCTGGGATTGCTGATGGAACGGATTGGCGCTGCGTTGCCCCATCTGGACGCGGCTCTGATGAGTTATAGCCTGGTGGCCAGCTGGTGGCAAACACGCAAGCATACAGCGAATTGGTGGCTTTGGATTGCGGTGGACCTGGTTTATATTGGCGAATATCTTTACAAAGGATTGAGGCCGACCGCTGTACTCTATGCGTTGCTTGCAGGCTTGGCCGTGCTGGGGTTGAGGGATTGGCGACGGGCGGCAGCGGCTCAAAGCGCGGCCTGAACGACATTGTGCAATGGCTCGCCGTTGGTGTAGCGGCGCAACTCATCAGCGGCGACGCGCAGGGAACGGGGCGCGAACTGCGGGCTCGATCCGGCCACGTGAGGCGTGAGCAGCAGGTTGGGGCAACTCCACAGCGGATGGCCTTCGGGCAGCGGCTCGGGATCGGTGACGTCGAGAGCGGCGCGAATGTGACCGGAGTTGAGCGCATCCACCAATGCATCCGTATCGACAATGGGCCCGCGTGCGGCGTTGACCAGCAGCGTTCCCTGACGCATGAGAGAAAGTTGGTGGCGGCCAATCAGTCCGTGCGATTCGGCGGTCAAGGGCAGGATCAGAATCACGACGTCAGAGAGCGGCAAAAGGCTGTCGAGTTCGCTGACGGCGTGAACCTGCGGCCTGGTTCGCGCGGTGCGAGCCACGCGCGCGAGCTCGACGTGAAAGGGCGCGATCATGCGCTCGATTTCCTTGCCGATGGCGCCGTAGCCCACCAGCAGCATGGTTTTGCCGGTAAGTTCCTCCAGCATGACGGGCGGATAAAGCGGACGCGCGTCGCCGGTGATGCGGGCGTAATGCGCGCTGGCCTCGAAGCGGCGCTTCCACACTCCAGAGTGTTGCACGTCGAGATAAAGCGGAAAGTACTTCAGCGTGGCCAGAATGGCGCTGAGAGTCCACTCGGCGGTAGAGATGCTGTGTGCGCCATGGGCGTTGCAGATGGTGACGCCAGGCCCGGCCACGCCGGGGATCCATTCCGTGCCGGCCATCAGCGACAAAATCAGGCGCACACCGCGCAACCACGGCCAGATGCGAATGGCCCTCGTCGAATAGGGATCGGGGATCCAGACGTCTATTTCTATGTCGTGGTCAAGATCGTCAGGCAGGGGAATTAGCTCGGCTTCCGAAGGGAAATCGCGCAACAACTCCGGGGCCAAGGTGGCTGGGTAACCGACTCGCAACATAGCAAATGTCTTTCGGGGGAACGGAATTCTGTGCAACAGACTACAAGAAATGTGATGTACCGCGAGGCGATATGACTCGTATTTCTTTTACGACAGGATGGTGAATCATACCGTAAGCAATTCCGTATAAACGGCCATGCCGACCACAGCATCTGCACCCAGCGCGTCCAGCGCATCGACCTCCAACTGCGAGCGAATGCCGCCGGCTACGATGAGCTGGCGCAGGGTGAGCTTGCGCAGGCGCGCGGCTGTGGCGATGGGAAAGCCCTGCATCATTCCTTCGCCGTCCACGTGCGTGTAGAGAAATGCAGCGGCATGGGATTCGAGTTGCGGAATCGCTTCATCGGGAGTGAGCGCAACCTGCGCCTTCCAGCCCCTTACGGCGATGCGGCCGTTTTTGGTGTCGATGCCGGCGACTACGCGGTCCGCGCCAACGGCGGAGGCAAGCGTGGCAGCGAACTCGGTGTTGACTGCGCCCTCCGCGGAGAATAGAGCTGAGCCGATAATGACGCGCTTTGCGCCCGCATTGAGCACCTGTTTCGCGCGCTCAATGGTGTGGATTCCGCCGCCGGCCTGAACGGGAAGACGTTTGGCGATTTGGGCGACTAATGCTGAGTTGTCGCCCTGACGCATGGCCGCGTCCAGATCGATCAACTGGACTAGCGGGAATTTAGAGAATTTTTCAATCCAGTATTCGAAGTCGTCGAAGGCCAGGCGCAGTTTCTCGCCTTGCACGAGTTGAACAATTTGACCTCCGAGTAAATCAATGGAAGGAATCAGCATGGAAGCCTCACGGAGACGCCGGCCTTGGCAAGCTCTTCTTTGAGCGAACGCGCGCTGGAGACGCCGAAGTGAAAGATGCTGGCCGCCAGCGCCGCATCGGCCTTGCCGCGCCCGAAGACATCGACAAAATGAACGACGGTTCCCGCGCCGCCGGAGGCAATGACCGGAATGTTGACCGACTCGCTTACCGCCGCGGTCAACTCGCAATCGAAGCCGGTGCGCGTTCCGTCGCAGTTCATGGAGGTAAGCAGAATTTCACCTGCGCCGCGAGCTTCGGCCTCACGCGCCCACTCGACTACGCGCCGACCGGCCAGTTTACGCCCGCCTTGCACGAAGACCTGCGCGTCGCGCACCGGATCGGCAGCTTCGGGGTCGCGGCGCGCGTCGATGGCGACGACGACCGCTTGCGCGCCGAAGCTGTGGCCGATGGCGTCGATCAATGTAGGGTCGGCGAGCGCGGCGGAGTTGACACTGACCTTGTCCGCGCCCGCCTCGAAGACCTGCGCTGCATCGTCGGCAGTACGAATGCCGCCGCCGACGCAAAAGGGGACGAAGAGTTCGCGCGCCGTTCTGCGTACAGTGTCGAGGAGCGTCTTGCGGCCCTCGTGCGTTGCGGTTATATCGAGCAGCACAATCTCGTCTGCGCCCTCGCGCGCATGACGCGCGGCCTGCGTAGCCGGATCGCCCGCATCAATCAGATCGACGAACTGTACGCCTTTCACGACGCGCCCGTCATGCACGTCGAGGCAGGCGATGATGCGTTTGGTAATCATTCATCACTCTTTCCACTCAAGAAAATTGCCGAGAATCTTCAATCCAGTTGCGCCGGACTTTTCCGGATGAAATTGCACGCCCATCACGTTGCCGCGCTCGACCGCTGAGGCGAAAGGTTCAATGTAGTAAGTTGTGGCCGCGGTGTCGGAGGTGACGGGAGCTTTGTAGGAGTGCGTGAAATAAACGTACTCGCCCGGTTCGACGCCCGCAAGAAGTTTGGAATTCTTCCGAACTTCCAGAGAATTCCATCCGACGTGCGGGACTTTTTCCGGGCTTTCAGGAAAATGTTCGCAAGATTCAGAGAAATGTCCAAGCCCCGGCTGCGCGGGCGCTTCGCTTGAGCCGGCATAGAGCCACTGCATTCCGACACAAATGCCAAGGAAGGGAACTCCGCGCGCAATCGCCGCGCGAATCGCGGGCGTGAGGCCGGTGGCGTCGAGACGCTCGGTGGCCGCGAAATGGCCTACGCCGGGGAGCACGATGCGCTCGGCAGTTTCAACAAGGGCGGGGTCGCCGTCCGTGACAACTGTCTCTGCGCCCAGGTGGCGCAGAGCCTTGAGGACCGAGGTGAGATTGCCAGCCTTGTAATCGATGACGGTGACGGTCATAGTATCCTGTTCGCGGTTGGGTTGGTTGCCGGTTAGCAAGTTAGCGAGTTAGCAAGTTAGCGAAGAGGACTTCAGGTTACAAGAGACCTTTGGTGGACGGCAGCATTTTGCCGAGTTGCTTATCGCGAGAGCAGGCTACGCGCAATGCTCGCGCGAAGGCTTTGAAGATGGCTTCGATCTTGTGGTGGTTGGAGCGGCCGTACATGGTTTTTACGTGGACGTTGGCGCGTGCACCGCGCGCGAAGCCCTCGAAAAAGTCGGTGACCAATTCAGTTTGCAAATCGCCGACCAGGCGTGTGCGGACTTTGGTTTCGACGGCGAAGGCGGCGCGGCCACTGAGATCGATGGCTGCGATGGCGAGGGTTTCATCCATGGGCATCAGAAAATATCCGGCGCGCAGAATGCCGCGCTTGTCGCCGAGGGCGCGGTCGAAGGCCTCGCCGAGCGCGATGCCCACGTCTTCGACGGTGTGATGCTGATCAACATCCAGGTCGCCGTCGCATTTAAGTTCGAGATCGAATGCGCCGTGGCGCGTGAAGAGTTCCAGCATGTGATCAAAGAAGCGAATGCCGGTGGAGATTTTGTATTGGCCGCTGCCTTCAATCGTCAGCTTGATGCTGATGCGCGTCTCGGTGGAGTTGCGTTCGACGATGGCGGTGCGCGGGGTTGTGGCTTGCTGCTTCATTTGTCCGCTCCTAGTCCCAACTTGGCTTCTAAAACTTACCTTCCATGACAGATCTTCACCGCACCCCTACGGGGTGCGGTACCGATTTCATTCTGCAACCCAGGATTTCATCCTGGGCTATTATCTCTCCGCCCCTACGGGGCGTATTAACGAACCAGCAGTTTCGACTGCAAATCTCAAGCCGCTGCTAGGGGGCGTGTTAAAGTACCAGCAGTTTCTATGGGGCGTGTTGATGCGCCTGCATTTTCAACACAGATAGTGTTTCGTTGAGAGCCGCAACGGCCTGGCGCATCTGCTCACGTGTTCCTATGGTGATGCGCACACGGCCATGGCAGCCGGGGTCGGTGGAGCGGTCGCGAACCAGCACGCCGGCGCCGCTCATCAGACGCGTGAACTCCTTGTGCTGCGCGCCGATTTCGACAAGGACGAAGTTGGCGCGACTGGGCCAGCGGCGGACGCAGACCTCGTCGAGCGCGGCTTCGAATTCAGCGCGCGCTTCGAGCACTTCACCGACGTACCAGTCGAGGTAGGCTGTGTCTTCGAGCGCGGGCGGAAGGCAGGCCAGCGCCAGCGAGTTCACGCTGTAAGGCGAGAGTACGCGCCTGATCCAGCGCATCAGTTCCACGGGACCTGCAAGCAGGCCGAGCCGCAATCCGGCAAGACCGTAGGCTTTGGAAAACGTTCGCGCGACAATCAAATTGGGAATAACTCCGACCTGATCGATGACGGTTTCGCCATGAAAGTGGAAGTAGGCTTCGTCTACTAAGAGAACGGCGTGAGGTGCGCGCACGGCAATTTCAAGCAATTGCGAACGCGTGGCGGCGGAACCGGAAGGGCTGTTGGGATTGGCGATGGCGATAATCTTGGTGCGCGGCGAGATGGCCGCGAGCAGGCGCTTGAAGGGGAACCGCAAGTCGTCTCCGGCGAGCACCGTAACCACACGCGCGTCTGTGGCCGATGCGTATACCTCGTACATGGTGTAGGTGGGCACCGGAAGCAGCAACTCGTCACCCTCTTCAAGGAAGGTTTCGAAGAGCACGTGAATGGCTTCATCCACGCCGTTAGTGAGCGCAACCTGCTCAGGCGCGAGGCTGAGGTGCGCGGCGACGATGGCCTCGACAGGCGCGCGCTCGGGATAGCGCGTGAGGCTACCGGCGCTGATGCGGCCCAGCACTTCGCGCACCTTGGGCGAGCAGGCCACGGTGTTCTCGTTGAAGTCCAGGCGCAGCACGTCGCGGTTGCCGAGCGGAGGGTGATACTCCTTCATAGCCTGAACGTGGCGGCGCGGGGATGGAATGATTGCGGTTGCGGATTTATCTGCGAGTTCAGTCACGAGGTCTCCCAATGAACAAATCTGCACGGTTGAAAGAAGATTCCAACAAAAGCAGCAAGTTAGCCCACGCCCTTCGACTACGCTCAGAGCAGGCTTTCGCGTGGATAGCGGGTTAGCAAGTTAGCGTATTTTCTTTTCTGATCTGGAAAGCGTAGGCGTTTCATCCCTTCCATAACTCGCCGCGCGAGTTGAGCTGTTTCTTTTTTGCAGTCGTGTGCGAATGGCTTCGGCATGGCCGGTGAGCCCTTCAGCTTCAGCAAGCAGGACAGCGGGCGGGCCGAGTGTGCGCAGGGCTTGCGCAGAATACTGCTGCACGGTGATGAGCTTGACGAAGTCGTTGACGCTGAGGCCGCCGCGCACGCGGGCCATTCCGCCGGTGGGCAGGGTGTGATTGGGCCCGGAGATGTAGTCTCCCATGGGCTGCGAGGACCAGCGGCCCACGAAGACCGAGCCGGCGTTCTGAACCCAGTCAAGATCGCTTGCCGCGTCCACGGTGAGATGTTCGGGCGCGAGGCGATTGGTGATTGCGCGCGCCTCGTCGATGTTTGCAGCGACGATGGCCAGTCCGTTGCGATCAAGAGCCTGGCGCGCAACAGCATTGTTGCGGCTGCGCAGTTTGGCTTCGGCGACGACGGCTTTGGCGAGATCGGCGCGCGTGGTGATGAAGATGGCCAGCGCCTCGGGATCGTGCTCGGCTTGCGCGACCAGGTCGGAGGCGATGTCGGCCGCGTTGCCGTGTTCGCTGGTGATGACAATTTCTGTTGGACCGGCGAGCATGTCGATGGCGCAATCAAAAGCCACAAGGCGCTTGGCGGCGGTGACATAGAGATTGCCGGGGCCAATGATTTTGTCAACGCGCGAGACGGACTTAGTTCCATAGGCCAGCGCAGCGATGGCGTGTGCGCCGCCGAGGCGATAGAACTCCGTAATGCCGACGAGGTGCGCGGCGGCGAGGGTTTCCGGAGCGGGTTTGGGCGAGACCACTACGATGCGCGCGAGGGCCGCGACCTGCGCGGGAATGGCGGTCATCAGCAGCGTGGAAGGCAGCGGATGGCGACCGCTGGGCACATAGCAGCCCACCGAGCCGAGGGGACGAACAAGCTGGCCGGTGGTGAGGCCGGGGATTGGTTCCTCGCTGAAAGAGGCGGGAAGTTGGGAAACAGCAAAGGAGCGAATCTGATCGGCAGCGGTGGTGAGAGCTTCTTGCATTTTCGGAGTGATTGCATCCCACGCCGCTGCCATTTCTTTGGGCGTGACGCGCAGGACACTTATGCCGGCAAGGCCGTCGAATTGAGCGGCGTAGCGGAGCAGGGCGCGGTCGCCCTGCTTGCGCACATCGGCCACGATGCGTCTGACGGCGGGCAGCACGGCGTCGAGCGCCGCGCCGCCACGATCTTCGAGGGCGGCGAGGAGTTCTGCTGTTTGCTTTGCGCTGCGGCCTGTTGTCCGGATGGTCTTCATTCGCTTTCTCCGGGATTAAAATTTTGCCATGCAAGTTCGTATCGAAAAATCAACATTCCCGCAGGGGCTAAAGCCCAACGTAAATCTTGTTGCATTTGCGGCACGACTAAAGTCGTGCCCTGACGCTTCTCGCTCCTCCGAATGAATTCTTCCGCAAGCTGTAAAGTCGTGCCCTGACACTTCTCGCTCCTCCGAATGAATTCTTCCGCAAGCTGTAAAGTCGTGCCCTTTCAAAACAATCTGATTTTGCATTTGTAGTCTCCCACCCTTCGCAAAAAACGCGAAGGATGGGGAACCACAATTCAGTTAGAGTGAAACTCTTCAGAGTACAACCTTGTTGAGCGGATACTCGACGATGCCCGTAGCCTTGGCTGCCTTCAGACGCGGAATCACATCGCGGGCCACGCGCTCTTCGACGATGGTGTTGACCGCGACCCAGTCGGAGTTGCTGAGCTGGGAGACGGTGGGCGAGTTGAGCGCAGGCAGCACGGCGAGGACCGCGTCAAGATTGGCGCGCTGCACATTGAGCATGAGGCCGACCTGCGATTGCGCGTCGATGGCGCCGCGCAGCATGAGCGCGATCTGAGAGAGCTTTTCGCGCTTCCACGGATCCGAGAGAGTTTTTTTGCCGGCGATGAGATGCGTTTCGCTCTCCATGATGGTGTCGATAATCTTGAGATGATTTGCCTTGAGCGAGCTGCCGGTTTCCGTGACCTCGACGATGGCATCGGCCAGCATGGGCGGCTTGACTTCGGTTGCGCCCCAACTGAACTCGACCTTGACGTTGACGCCCTTGGCGGCGAAGTAACGCTTGCTGACTTCCACTAACTCAGTCGCCACGATTTTGCCTTCCAGGTCTTCGGCTTTTTCGAAGCCACTGCCTTCAGGAACGGCCAGCACCCAGCGCACCTTGCGGCGGCTCTGCTTGGCGTAAGTGAGCGTGGTGACGGTGGCGACATCGAGGCCGCTCTCGACAACCCAGTCAATGCCGGTAAGGCCGGCGTCGAGAACGCCGTGATCGACGTAGCGGGCCATTTCCTGGGCGCGGATCAACATGCACTCGATCTCCGGGTCGTCGATGGAGGGAAAGTAGGAGCGGCCGTCGGCGTAGATGTTCCAGCCGGCGCGCTTGAAGAGAGCGATGGTGGCATCCTGAAGACTGCCTTTGGGAATGCCGAGTCTAAGCTTATTCGCCACGAGTTACCTCTTTCTGGTTGGCTTCAAGGATGGGCAGCAATTTGGTGAAGCAACTGACCGTGCCCTCATGGCAGACGAGCCCGTCGCCCTCGACGACGACGCGAAAGAGCAGCGTGTCGTTGTCGCAGTCGGTTGCGGCGGTGACGACGCGCAGGCGGTTGCCGCTGGTTTCGCCTTTCATCCACAGCTTCTGGCGGGTGCGGCTCCAGAAGGTGACGAAGCCGGTCTCCATGGTTTTAGCGTAGCTGACGGCGTTGAGAAAGCCCAGCATCAGCACTTCGCCGGTGCGCGCATCTTGCACAATGCCGGGCGCGAGGCCGTCCATCTTGTCGAAATCGACCCATTCCATGGGTTTACCCCTTTGGTTTAGATTTGTAGAACACGAAAAAGCCCGCGGGCTGAGTCGCCGGCGGGCTTCAAGTTTCTTTTGATCTCTCTGGCCGATTACATCAGGCCATAGCAGTCCGCCGGCATGGAGGTTCCATGATGATGGTGGTGACCGAGATGGCGGTGGCTCTGCATCTGATTTAGAGACTAAGGGAAAACCCGACGTTGTGTCAAATCTTTTTCTTGCGGATGGGGCGGGGCAGGGCAGAGAATGGAGCCGTGCGAGCAGGGACGCGATTGACGGCGGCAGCGGTTGTGATGCTGGGCCTTTGCCTGGCTGGGATGGCGCAGTACCAGGATCGGGACAGTCGTGGAGTGCCGAAAACATCGGCAACGGCCCCACGTCCGGAGATGCGCGTGGACATCAATCATGCCAGCGTGGATGAGTTGCTGAAGATTCCTGGCATGACGCCGAGTTGGGCGGGACGCATTGTTCGCTTCCGGCCCTACCACACGAAGCTGGACCTGGTGGAGTACGGCGTGGTGACCAGCCAGGTTTACGACCAGATCAAGGATTATGTGATTGCGCATCAGAAGGCACAGTAACCACCTGCGGTATGTCATCATCGCCACGCCTGAGTAGTCTGCTTAAAATCACGTAGAGCACCGGGATAAAGAATAAGTTGAGAATAGTGGAGAGCAACATGCCGCCGACGATGGTGGTGCCCACGGAGCGGCGACCGAGCGCGCCAGCGCCGGTGGCGAAGACCAGCGGCAGAACGCCGAGGATGAAGGCGAATGAGGTCATCAAAATGGGCCGGAGGCGCAACGAGCCGGCCTCGGCGGCGGCATCGGCGATGGAGCGGCCCTTGCGGCGCAACTGCTCGGCAAACTCGACGATAAGAATCGAATTTTTGGCCGAGAGGCCGATGAGCATGACCAGGCCGATCTGGCAGTAGACATCGTTGGAGAGACCGCGCAACGAGACCAGGCCCAGCGCTCCGAGCACCGCCATGGGCACGGCCAGAAGAATAATGATGGGCAGCGCGAAGCTTTCGTATTGCGCCGAGAGGGTGAGATAGACAACGAGGATGCCGAGGCCGAAGATGATAAGCGCTTTGCCGCTGGATTCGATTTCGTCGAGCGTCAAGCCGGTCCACTGAAAGTTCATGCCGGGCATCATCGTCTTGTGGGCAACGTCTTCCATGGCGACAAGTCCCTGGCCAGAGCTGTAGCCGCGCGCGGGCGAGCCGTCGATTTCGACGGCGCGGAAGAGGTTGTAGTGGGTGATGACCGGCGGCCCGGAGCTTTCTGTCACTTTGACGAGGTTGTCGAGCGGGATCATCTGTCCGGAGTCCGAGCGCACGTAATAGTTGTGCAGGTCGCGAGCCGACATGCGGAAGGGCTGGTCGGCCTGCACGAAGACGCGATAGGTGCGGTTGTTGAAGTCGAAGTCATTGATGTACTCCGAGCCCATGAAGACGCCGAGGGTGCTGGTGATCTGCGAGAGCGGAATATTCATCGTCTTGGCCTTCTCGCGGTCGATGGTGACCAGCACCTGAGGGTCATTGGCCGAGTAGGTGGTGATCAAGCCGGTGAGCTTCCCGCTCGCATTGCCTGCGCCCACAATCTGGTGAGCGACGCGGGCCATGTCGGTGAGGGTGTTGGCGCCCTGATCCAGAAGCATGAACTGGAAGCCGCCATAGCTGCCGACGCCGGAGACCGCGGGAGGCTCGAACATGGCGACCAGGCCGCCATTGGGAGCGAACATGAGGCTCATCAGCTTGGGCGAAAGGTCAGCCACAATGTCGGCGGTGGAGTGGCCCTTGCCGCGCCGCTGGTCCGCGGGCTTGGTGCTGACAAACATCATGCCCGCATTGGAGGCGCTGCCGGCCATGCTGAAGCCCATGACGGAAAAGGCTCCGCCAATGTCTGGATTGGATCCGATGATGGCCTCGGCGCGCTCCGACAATGCAGTGGTGTAGGCTAGCGAAGATCCCGGCGGGGCCTGCACGATGACCATTAGATAGCCCTGGTCCTCCTGGGGGATGAAGCCGGTGGGCACGTGCTGGTAGGTCCATACGGTGGCGCCCAGACCGGCGAAGAAGACCACCAGCAACGCGTAACGCAAGCGGAGCGCGACGTGAATTGATTTTGCGTAATTGGCCGACAGCCAACTGATTTGTGCGTCGGTGGAGTGAATGAATCGAGCAAAGAGGCGCGAGAGCGGCGCGATGCGCAGGAAGTCGAGCTGGTGAGGACGGTCCTCTTCGCCGCGCAGGAAGATGGCCGACAGGGCAGGCGAAAGAGTGAGCGCGTTAAAAGCCGAGATGGCGATGGCAAAGGCGATGGTCAGCGAGAACTGTCGATAGAGAATGCCGGTGGTGCCGGGAAAGAATGAAACCGGCACGAAGACCGCGATTAAAACCAGCGAGGTGGCGATGACGGCGCTAGTGACTTCGCTCATGGCGCGCGAAGTGGCCTCGTGCGGGTCGGAGTGCTCCATGGCGATGTGGCGCTGCACATTCTCGATCACCACGATGGCGTCGTCAACCACCAGTCCCGTGGCCAGCGTGATGCCGAACAGGGTGAGCGAGTTGATGGAGAAGCCGAATATTTTGATGAAGGCGAAGGTTCCGATCAGCGAGACCGGAATGGTGACGGCGGGAATGATGGTGGCGCGCCAGTCCAGCAAAAAGAGGAAGATGACGGTGATGACGATGAAGACGGCCAAGACCAGCGTGACCAGCACTTCCCGGATGGAGTCGCCGACTACGGTGGTTGAGTCAAAGGCGATGGCGTATTGCAGGCCGGGCGGAAAGTTCTTGGAGAGATCCTCAAGGACGGCCTTGGCCTGGCGGTCTACTTCCAGAGCGTTGGCGTTGGAGAGCTGCATGACGCCGATGCCCATCGCCTCATGGCCGGAGTATTTGAGCACGGTGCTGTAGTCTTCCGCGCCCACCTCCGAGTGGCCCACATCCTTGAGCAGCACCAGGCCGTTGGCGGAGTTCTTAACGATAATGTTGTCGAACTCCTGGGGACTGGTGAGCCGTCCGACGACGCGCACCGGCACTTGGAAGGCCTGCTTCGCGTCCGAGGGAGGCTGGCCAAGCTGGCCTGCTGGAATCTCGACATTCTGCTCGACCAGCGCGTTGACCACGTCGGTTGCCGTGAGATTGCGGGCCGCCAGGCGCACCGGGTCAAGCCAGACGCGCATGGCGTACTTGCGCTCGCCGAAGATCATCACGTCACCCACGCCGGGCACGCGCTTCAGGGCGTCTTTTACATAAACATCAAGGTAGTTAGAGATGAACTCAGGCGAGTAGCGGCCGTCGAGGGTATAGAAGCCGGCGCCAAAGACAAAGTTGTTGGAAGCCTTGGTGATGCTGATGCCGGTTGCGTTAACCGCCGCAGGCAGCCGTCCCTGCACGCTGGCCACGCGATTCTGCACGTCCACCGCGGCGATGTCCAGGTCGTATCCGGTCTTGAAGGTGGTGGCGATGGAACTGGTGCCGCTGTTGGTGCTCGACGAGCTGATGTAGCGCATTCCTTCGACGCCGTTGATGGCTTCTTCCAGTGGAATGGTGACAGCTTTCTCCACCGTGTCGGCATTGGCGCCCACATAGTTGCAGTCCACAGACACTACCGGAGGCGCGAGCGTGGGGTACATGGAGACAGAAAGGGTAGGAATACACACCGCGCCCGCAAGAATGATCAGCAGCGCGCAGACCGTCGCAAAGACAGGCCGATGAATAAAAAAATCGACAAACAAAGGTTAGTTCCTTTCCGGAGTATCGCGTGCCGCAAGCACTGTCTGTCGCAAGGTGTCACTGACTTGCTGACTTACTAACTCTCCCGGCCATCCCTCAGCCGCCCATCGGCATCACCGGCATTCCGTTGACCAGAAACTGTGTGCTCGACACGATGACCCGGTCGCCGGCATTCAGCCCCGAAGAGATGGAGTAGTTGTTGCCCACCGTATCGCCCAGCGTGACCGCGATTTGGCTGGCAATAAAGTGGCCATTCTTCCCCTGGGCCACGAAGACGAAGCTCTGGCCGCCCTGGCGCGTAACCGCTAGCACGGGAATCACCGCCATGGGAGTAGTGCTCCAGATGACGCGCGCCTTGATCAACTGCGCGTTGCGCAGGAGTTCCGGCGAGGCGTGGACCGGAGCCTTCACCAGAATGCCCTGCAACGTGCTATCCACCTGCGCGGAGAGAAAATTGATTTGTGTTTTCTCCAGCAGCTTACCGGAGTTGTCCATCAGCTCGACAGCGAGTCCTTGGCGCAACTGGCTGGCGCGCTCGGTGGGAATGTAGATATAGGCTTCCAGGTCCTTGTTCTCATCGACGGTCGTAAGCACCGTGGCCGGTGAGTTCGTCGGCGAAGCAAAGTCGCCCAAATGCACCGGAATATCGCCCACCACGCCGTCAAAAGGCGCGCGGATGGTGTAGTAGGCCAGTTGATCCTCCTGCGTCTTGCGCAGTTGGACCGCCGACTCGTAATCCGCCTTCGCATTGTCATGCGACTGTTGCGCCTGGTCGTAGGCGTCGTGGCTGGTCACTCCGGCCTCAAAGAGTTTGCGCTGGCGTTCAATCTCGATCGCGTTGTAATCGTAGACGGCCTTCTTCTGCCGCTCGGTGGCGCGCGCCGACGCGACGGTGGCAAGCTGGAGCCGCGGATCAATCTCCATGAGCACCCGGCCCGCCTTCACCTGGTCGCCCGAGTGGACGAGAATCTTCGTCAGGTTTCCGCTCACCTGCGGCAGCAGGGTGGCCGAACGGCGCGACTTGATGGTGGCCACGTACTCGCTTGACTGTGGCACCGGCGCAAGGGCGACGGTCACCGTCTGCACTGGCATCGCCTGCATTCCGGCCGCAGCCTGAGCAGGCGGCTTTTTATCGCAGCCCGTAGCCGTCAACCCAAGAAGAACAAAACATCCTATCCCCAAAAAACGTTTCAATGCGATCTTCCTCACTCTTTGTTTCCTTCTCTATTGTAATGTGACGCCTGTAGCCGGAGAATCGACGCAAAAAACTCTCCGGCCAGCCTGCCCAGACCGAACATGGGCATTCCTTGGTTTACTGAGGCGGCTCCATGTTCTTTGACAGGCACTCTCTGAGTTGGTAGCCTTCATAAGGGCGCACTCGGCCAATAGTGGCCGCTTGATGACCCTGCCTCAAGTCCCCGTCGTCTAGCCCGGCCTAGGACACCGCCCTTTCACGGCGATAACACGGGTTCAAATCCCGTCGGGGACGCCAATAGAATCAGCGAGTTGCAAATCCCCTCCAGTTTTTTGTAGGTCCGTTATGGTCCGATAAGCAAAAGTGCTCTCGCTGGGCTGCGCTATGCGCAGACGGTTGTCGTCAAGAACCATGGTCACAATGCGACTCTGAGCGTCACGTTTGTTCTGCGTGACTGCCTGTGCGTACAGGTTCATCGTCACAAGACTGTTGGCATGGCGGAGGAGTTCCTGCACCGTCTTGATATCCTCACCGTTGGCCTTGAGGAGTGTCGCGTAGGTGCGCCGGAAAGTGTGCCAGCCAATGCCCTCGATGCCGAGGATTTTGGCTGCCGGTAGGATGTGAGCTCGGTAGAATGCGCCGGGCCAGTAGGGCAATTGACCATTGGAATGCGGGCTTGCGAGAATCCAATCCTCGGGTCGCGGATACGGACTCATCATCCGCCAGTTGTAGAGA